>Ga0209536_100000062_pt1 | contig 147774 bp, 123 predicted proteins | sample DeeMarSeWOR28_12_FD_187461 | JGI IMG/M metagenome (GOLD analysis project Ga0209536, IMG submission 187461) | Marine sediment microbial communities from White Oak River estuary, North Carolina - WOR-2-8_12 (SPAdes) (version 2) | ecosystem: Environmental > Aquatic > Marine > Intertidal zone >...
CTTATTTTTCAGCATAAAGCCAAACTGGTTCGTCCAATTACGTTTTATGCTGCTGAAACTGTAAAAAACTGCAAGCAAAGTAGTCACTATTATAAAAACGGTATTTATCATCAAATATAGATTGATGAATTTAGCCATATATAAGGAAAGAATACCTAAAACAAGAAGAACTAAGAATAACACTAAATAATTAGGAGATACCAAAATAGAAAATGTTTGAAAACTACTTTGCTTCGGTTTGCTAACTAGTCCTTCCAAGAATTGGTAATTAGAGAGATACTTTTCATTTTCAATACCAATATCTGAGTTTAGATATTTTAATCGATTATGCCAAAAGACAATAAAGAATGTGTTTAGCACAAAGGAGATGTATAATCCGTGTCCAAAGAATTCAAAAGAGTGTTGAGAGGAAATATAGTGTAATGCATCTAGGATATTAGAAAGCATAAACAGAAATACAATGATATTTAAATACTCACTCAAAACGAAAAATCTGTTGTAATAGCGAATCCAAAAAATTAATAGAAATACAATACTGATGAGATTAAATAAGTACTTCTTAATTACATACAACTCCCTCATAGATTCCACGTAGTAGGATTCTGGAACCAAAATGAATTTATAATAATTAACAAAAGTCAATACTAAGGAAATAACTCCACATATAATAATCAATTTAACCGGATTTTTTATATTAATATTTAGCGATATTACAAATAAATAGATGGAAAGCATGAGGATTATAGAGGTCTGACCCATATCGCCATATAAGAACGAAATCAGATTTACAGAGGGATCATTTATAACACGAACTCCTAAAGAGAAAACGAGAATACAAGAATTGTAGAAATAAAAGAAATCAAATAGAAGGACAATATCCTTATTTAGATTGGAAATACGATAGTTTTCTGCTGTGAAGATAAATGCCAAAAAAAACAAAAAATAATTGATATATGAGATCAATATTTTTACTCCAAAAAAATAAAAGCAGGCTAAGACCACTATATAGATCAAGAACCAAGCGCCGTATCGTTTTAAAATTGGTTTTAACATGAAATGAGAGTTAAAAGTTAAATACAACTGATCAATAATAAAATCGACATTTGCTATGGGAATATTATCAAAAATAAAAAAAGTGCTGAACAATATCAGCACTTTTTCTTTATGGCAGGAAAATTTCTTTTAGCCGCACTGCGGATAAATCCCTAGGCGAGCAGGATTCCACTAAGCAAGTCTTGGAACCGGCATATCCGGTGGTGGTGTAGGATTCCACTGAGCAAGTCTTGGAACCGGCATATCCGGCGGTGGTGTAGGATTCCATTGAGCAAGTCTTGGAACCGGCATATCCGGTGGCGGTGTAGGATTCCACTGGGAAAGCCCTACGGTGGGTGTATCCGGTGGTGGTGTAGGATTCCAAATGCTTATCTTTTGAATATTTAAGGATTCAGGTGAAGCAAATATGCTTAAGGAAATTAAAAGTGCCAATACAACACAAACTACGCCTACTTTAATTAATAAACCACGCATACCAAACCTCCTTTGGGATATTTTATTTGTGCGTTTTATTTATTTAGTCGTTTAAGTCAATAAAAAGGTCACCAAGAGATTGATTTATTCAGATATTGTTTCTCACCTCCTTCATGAATAATTTTGTGTCCTGAAATATCATATTCTCAATCTTATCAATACTATCGTAGTATTGATTTGAAATCAACCAAGGGATTATTTCATCTTTATAAAAGAGAATTTGCCCATTCTGGAGTCGAAAATGGGGAATAGTTTTCTTTTTGATTTTTCTGTAAAATGAATTTATATTTTTATAGTCTAATAGCTGAGAGAATTCCATAGGTCCAATTAGTTCTCGATAGTTATCTGATCGTTTTATAAACCAATAGTAATTATTTTTTCGATATGCACCAATTATCTTGTTCACAGAAGCCAGTCTTCTTAGGGGAAAACCAGGGCTCGATCGGCTGTCTCTTAGGTAACCAGATTTATCCAGCCATCTTGCTATCCTCATTAAGGGCACTTCACTGAATTCTTTTGCTCTTAGTTGAAGCTGAATAAAATTGTTAATCTTTGCAATGCTTTCAGCCATATTTATGAATTGAAATCTATGTTTTGTCTAATTGAAAAACAAATAGTTTTGATTAAGTATGAATATTGTAGCATTTTGTATGAAATGCAATCGATTTTAAAACAGCTACAAGATCCCTAAAAACTATGTTGGTTAAGGATAAAGTTGCACTTATAACCGGATCTTCCGATAGAGTAGGTAAAGCTATCGCCTTAGCCCTGGCTCATCACGGCGCCCGTGTAGTCGTTCATTACTATACTAATAGAGACAAAGCAGCAAGAACCGCTCAGGAGATAAAGGATCTATGTGGAAAAACAGCTATTGTACAAGGAAACTTATCACAAAAGAATGATTGGCGAAAAATTAAGAACAAAATTCTAGATACTTTTGGTAGAATTGACGTGCTTGTAAATAATGCGGCAATCTTCTATAAAACACCTTTCTTTGATGCCAAACTGGAGGATTGGGATAGCTTCATGAACATAAACCTAAAAAGTGTGTTTTTAGGGTCGCAGATAATTGGCAAATGGATGCATGATAACGGCTCTGGCAAAATTATTAACATATCGGATGTATCAAGCGAAACAATTTGGCCAAATTACATCCCATATTGTGTTTCAAAGGCTGGAATTATAGCGATTACGAAAGGATTAGCAAAAGCCTTGGCTCCAAATGTGCTGGTTAATTGTATTGCGCCGGGAACAGTGCTTTTGGCGGATGATCATGATAAAAATCTTGAAGAGACCCTCATCAAACGAACTCCCCTTAAACGGATCGGTTCTGCCCAAGATATTGCTAATACCGTTTTATTCCTGATTGAAGGAAGTGATTTTATTAACGGAGCCGTGATAAAAGTTGACGGCGGAAGGTCATTAACATAACTCCAACCTATCTTCAATATTGCCATTTTTGCAATATGAATGAAATTGTCATTTATTAGATCAGTAAGATATTAATAGCTTGCAATAAATGGTGCTTAATAATAAATTTTTCGCATTTTGAAATATGGGAATTTGGATGGTCAAGACTATAGAATGGAAAGAAGAATACGTCAGAATATTGGATCAAACAAAATTACCGTTTGAAACCGTTTATATTGATCTATTTTCAATAGAAGAGGTATTTCAGGCAATTCAGCAGTTGAAAATCAGGGGGGCGCCAGCTATTGGGATAGTTGCCGCTTATGGGTTGTTACTGGCCTTTCAAACAGTAGAGGACATTTCAGCGAATGATTTTTTCGATTTATTGAATGAAAAAATCAATTATCTTAATTCTGCACGACCCACGGCTGTTAATTTAAACTGGGCACTCCAACATGTAAAAACAGAATTAGAGAATTCAAACCAGTTTAATTTTGACATTATCAGAAACAGGCTACTAAATATTGCCATCAGAATTCATGAGGATGATCGTCACAGATGTGATAGGATCTCGCAATTTGGTCAAGAGATTTTGGGTAATAATTCCAGGATACTGACACATTGTAATACAGGGGCGTTGGCAACAGGAGGAGTAGGGACTGCGCTGGGTGTAATACATAAGGCCCACGAATTGGAGAAAAAGATAAAGGTATTTGCAACCGAAAGTCGTCCCGTCCTGCAAGGAGCACGATTAACCGTTTGGGAGTTGGAAAATTCGAAAATCCCAGTTACATTAATATGCGATAGTGCTGCTGCGTGGCTCATCAAACAGCAAGAAGTGGACCTCGTCCTATTAGGCGCTGACCGAATTGCAGCGGATGGATCTACTGCAAATAAAATTGGCACTTATAATTTGGCAATACTTGCTAATTATCACAAGATTCCATTTTACGTAGCGGCACCATTTTCAACTTTTGATTCTTCAATTAAGGACGGACAGAAAATTCCAATTGAGCACAGAAATGCAGATGAGGTTAGAAAAATTTTTAATACTTTTCCCATAACTGTTGAGGAAGTTGACTGTTGGAACCCCGCGTTTGACATAACGCCCCCGGATCTGATCAGTGGAATTATTACTGAAGAGGGTGTCATTTATCCTCCTTATGAATTAAATTTAAAAAAGGTAAAAATAAACCAGACAAAGACATAAAGTAAAAGGAGATTTGGTATGAATAGGTATTTGAATATTTTGGTAATTGTGTTTTTGGGTGCTCTTATTCTTTTTGTTGCTTGCAGACCCCCAGAGATAGAAGGATTAATTGTTCGAATAGATCGGCAGATGTATGATGACGAGACTTATCAACTTGCAGAAGATGCCGTCCAAAAAAATCCTGAAAATGCAGAAGCATGGTTCTATTATGGTATGTTGCACGGACGTAAAGGTGATTTCGATAAAATGAACAAGGCTTTTGACAAATGTCTCGCACTTAATCCGCAGCAGATTGTTAAAGAAGGGGGCGGACAGTTACCTGCCAAAGAAGCCATCAAAAGCTTACGATTGAGTTATTTTTCAGATAATTTCAACTCCGGAAAATCTTCTTACGATAAGGCACGAGAGACAGATAATGAAGCAAAGAAGAAAGAATACTTGGAAAGAGCGCTAGATAAATTCTCGGCAGCCCGACAAGCAGACCCTACCCGGACGGAACCACTGCAACCCCTCGCAATTTCAATGCTCCTCCTGGGGGATACCGCTGCCGCTATTAATACCTATGAGGAAGCGATTGCACTCCAGTCTGAAAATGAGCAATTATTGATAAGCGCAGGTGATTTCTATCTGCAAATTGATAGACCAGACGATTCAGAAAAAATGTATAGAAAAGTACTTTCAGCCAACGAAAGTAATGAAAATGCTTATTTGGGCTTAGGACAATTGGAAACCCAAAAAGGAAACTGGGAGAAGGCTGCTCAATTTTTCGAAAAAGCACTCGAATTGAATCCCGAAAATACGAATGTTGCCTTTAACATAGGCGTTAGTTTTTACAATCAAGAGAAATACCAGGAAGCCATTCCTTTTCTCAAAAGAACCCTGGAGAATGAGCCTGAGAATGCTGAGCTTTATGAGATTTTGGGAATCTGTTACGTTCAATCAAAAATGTATGATGAAGGTATGCAGTTTCTTGAAGGCGCCGTGCAGCAATTCCCGAATGACATGGAGCTCTGGAATTATTTGGCTATTATTTATGCCAACAAAGGAATGAAAGATAAGGCTGAAGAGGCGATGAAGAAGACCAAAGAGCTTGAAGGAAATATGTAATAGGGCTTCAACCCGAAACGATGGGCTGTCTTAACGTTTTAAGACAGCCCTTTTAATTTCGCTTTGAAGTCAGGTAGTAGGAGAGGGATTCTATTTCGATTGCCATATTTTCGTTTTTTACTTGAACATTCCCCGATACTTTTAGACTGATCGGCGCAAAATTTAAGATGGCCCGTATTCCCGAATCAACAAGCACGTCTGCTGCCTGCTGTGCGGCATTTACGGGAACAGCAATTATCGCGATATCAATTTTCTTAGCCTTGATCCAATCCTTCACTTTATTAAAATCTTGAACGGTAATCCCGTGAATTTCCGATCCGATCTTTTGTGGATCGTTATCCAGGATCAAACTGATTTTAAACCCTTGCTTTTTAAACTCACCATAGTCCGCAAGGGCGCGTCCTACATTACCTGCGCCAACAATAGCGACATTCCATTCACGATTTAATCCCAGGATTTCCCCAATCTGGTTTTTCAAAACATTGCAGTTATACCCCAAACCTCTTTTTCCAAAAGTCCCAAAAAAGGATAAGTCCTTTCTTACTTGGGCTGAAGTAATTCCATCCATTTCCGCAAGCTGGTCAGAGGACACGGTATCGGTTCTTTTCTTAACCAGAAACTCTAAAGAGCGATAGTACTTTGATAATCTGCGTATTGTTGAATCGGAGATTTTCTTCATTACCTCTCCTCACTTCTTAAATGCAAGTTATTTTGTGATACGAAATACTTCTTATTCGTCCTTTTCATCTGTTTCCTCGGTTGCTTCCTCGGTTTTTACAACTCGGGCAATATCACTGATTTTGTCACCCTCATCCAATTTCATCAGTCGCACTCCCATTGTATTACGCCCCGTTATTCTAATATCACCAATATGAATTCTTAGTATGACTGCGTGGCTTGTAATCAGCATCAAATCATCATCATCAATCACCTCCATAATGCAAAGTAATCTTCCTGTTTTTTCACTTATTTTAAATGTTTTGATCCCTTTTCCACCGCGATGAGTCAGACGATAATCCCGTATGGCAGTCCTTTTTCCGAATCCTAATTCGGACACCGCCAGCATCGTGCCTTCTCTTTTCACAACAATCATCCCTATCACGTAATCATTTTTGGACAATCTTATCCCTCTGACTCCCGCCGCGACTCTCCCCATTGGACGAACCTCAGTTTCGTTAAATCGAATGGACATACCGAATGAGGTTGCTAAAAGCACGTCATCGTTTCCGTCCGCTAATCTCACGTGAATAAGAGTATCTCCCTGATTCAGTTTAATTGCATAGATGCCGTCCCGGCGGGGATTTCCAAATGCGGAAAGAACCGTTTTCTTGACCAGCCCCTGACGAGTAGCCATCATCAAGTACTGATTGTCAGTAAATTCCTTTATATTGACAAAGGCAGTAATTTTCTCATCCTTGGAAATCTGAATCATATTTACGATTGCCCGGCCTTTGCCCGCCTTACCGATTTGCGGAATTGCGTGCACTTTTAACCAGTAGCACTTTCCTTTATCGGTGAAAAAAAGAATATAATTATGGGTCGATGCAATAAAGAGATGTTCCACAAAATCTTCACCCTTGGCTACAGCTCCGGTACTGCCGCGGGTATTGCGGTGTTGGCGGCGATACTGGCTAACCGGAAAGCGTTTAATGTAACCGTCTTTGGTTATTGTAATAACCATATCCTCTTCTGCAATTAGATCTTCGATTGAAAATTCTTCATAATCCCTAACAATCTCGGTACGGCGCTCATCACCATATTTCTCCTTGAGTTCAGTCAATTCCTCTTCAACGATTTGCATCTGAAGGGATTTACTCTCCAATATTGATTTCAGCCGCGCGATTGTTTTGATAACTTCTTTGTATTCGTCTTCAATCTTTTGACGTTCCAGACCGGTTAATCTTTGAAGCCGCATATCCAAAATTGCTTTTGACTGGATTTCGGAGAGTTTGAATTTCTTCATCAAGTTGGTTTGAGCCGTTTGCGGATCGCTGGATTTCTTAATCGTTTGTACGATTTCATCAATATTATCCAGGGCAATTTTAAAGCCTTCCAGAATATGGGCTCGTTTTTCAGCCTCATCCAATTCATAGCGGGTTTTCCGGATCAAAATCTTGTGCCGGTGCTCTATGAAATGACTCAGCAACTCCTTGAGATTCATTATTTTTGGAACATCTTCAACCAGCGCCAAATTGATAATTCCAAAAGTGACCTGCATTTGGGTGTGGCTGTACAACTGATTCAAAACGATTTCCGGCTGGGAATCTCTTTTTAGTTCAACTACAACGCGGATTCCATCCCGGTCGGATTCGTCCCGGATATCGCTGATTCCCTCAATTTTTTTCTCTTTAACCAACTCGGCAATTTTTTCAATCAACGATGCTTTGTTGACTTGATATGGTAGCTCGGAAATAATAATGCGTTCTTTATTTTGCTTTGAATGCTCGATATTTGCCCGTGCTCTTACGCTTATTTTACCCCGGCCGGCAGTATACGCTTCTGCGATTCCATTGCTGCCATAAATAATACCACCCGTTGGAAAATCAGGACCTTTCAAATACTTCATCAAAGCGATAACGGAAATATCCGGCTCCTTAATTTGGGCAACGAGTGCATCGACAACCTCATTGAGATTATGCGGAGGGATGTTGGTTGCCATACCTACTGCGATTCCCGATGCCCCATTGCAGAGCAGGTTCGGAAACAGCGTCGGCAGAATGATCGGCTCTTGAAGCGTATCGTCAAAATTCGGTCGAAAATCAACCGTATTTTTGTCAAGATCACGAAGTATCTCACCGGCAATTCTGGCAAGCCTAACTTCAGTGTACCGCATTGCCGCCGGAGAGTCTCCGTCGACAGATCCAAAGTTCCCCTGACCATCGATAAGGGGATAGCGCATCGAAAAATCTTGTACCAGCCGGACCATGGTATCGTAAACTGCCGAATCTCCGTGGGGATGATATTTACCCAGAACTTCCCCGACAACTCTTGCACTTTTTTTGTATGGGCGGTTGAAATGTAATCCCAATTCAGACATGGCAAATAGTATTCGGCGGTGAACCGGCTTAAGCCCGTCTCGCACGTCCGGTAAGGCTCGCGATACGATAACCGACATCGAGTAATCCAAATAGGATACTCTCATTTCCTGTTCAATGTCTTTGGGAATAATTCGCTGTCTTTGCAGATCCATATTATCTACCTTTTTCTATATTCTTTATATATCCAGATTACGCACATCTTTCGCGTTTTTCGCAATGAACGCCCGACGGGGTTCCACTTTATCTCCCATTAACGTGCTAAAAATGTGATCGGCTTCTGCAGCATTCTCCATGGTTACCTGCAACAATGTCCGCTTCTCAGGATTCATTGTCGTGTCCCACAACTGGTCCGGATTCATCTCGCCTAACCCTTTGTAGCGTTGTAATTCGACTTTGGAGGCATTTCCGTTTTTGGAATACCTTTTTAATAGTTGATCCTTCTCAAAGTCATCGTACACATAAGATTCTTCTTTCCCGGCTTTAATTTTATAAAGCGGCGGTTGAGCGATATAAATGTGCCCAAGCTCAACCAGTTCTTTCATATATCTGAATAGGAAAGTCAACAGCAGGGTGCGGATGTGAGCGCCGTCCACATCGGCGTCGGTCATGATAATGACCTTGTGATAGCGCAATCGCTCGATATCGAATTCGTCTTCTCCGATACCGGTGCCCAAAGCCGTAATAATCGTTTTGATTTCTTCGTTGGAAAGGATTTTATGAAGACGAGCTTTTTCTACATTTAGGATTTTGCCTTTCAAAGGAAGTATAGCCTGGAATCTGCGATCTCTACCCTGTTTTGCCGAACCGCCGGCAGAATCGCCCTCAACCAGGTAGATCTCGCACTGTGTCGGATCGCTGATGGAGCAGTCTGCTAATTTACCGGGGAGTGAATTACTCTCCAAGGCGTTTTTTCTGCGCGTGAGTTCTTTGGCTTTGCGAGCTGCTTCACGGGAGTGAGCCGCCATTATTCCTTTCTCAATAATTCTTCTTCCAATGGGGGGATTTTCTTCTAAGAAATCAGACAGGTTTTCATTAACAACAGACTCTACGATACCTTTGACTTCACCATTACCAAGTTTTGTTTTTGTTTGCCCCTCAAATTGTGGTTCAGGAACTTTCACATTTACGATTGCAGTAATACCTTCGCGAGTATCCTCTCCCTGTAATTGAACGTCTTTAAGCAGGTTATTCTTGCTGCCGTAATTATTCAAGGTGCGGGTCAGGGCAGACTTAAATCCCACCAGGTGAGTTCCGCCCTCGATGGTGTTGACGTTATTACAGTAGGTGAAAATATTTTCGCTGTAGGAATCATTATACTCAAACGCAATTTCAACCTGAACGCCTTCTTTTTCATCATTAATTGATATCGGTTTGTGCAGTGAACTTCGATGCTGATCCAAATACTTTACGAATTGAACGATCCCGCCATTGTATTGAAAAACTTCATCCTGTTCTTTATCTTTGCGCTCATCTTTCAAAGTGATCTTTAAACCACCATTGAGAAAAGCCAGTTCGCGCAAACGTTTAGCAAGCATTTCAAAATCAAAGGAAACAATCTTGAATATTTCCGGATCAGCCTTAAATGTGGTTTTGGTTCCCGTTGACTTGGCGGTACCTACCTTCTTAACAGGAGATTTTGGGATACCTCTTTCATAGGTTTGTTGCCAAATATTACCGTCACGGTAGACTTTGACTTCGCACCATTCTGAAATTGCATTAACGACGGATGCACCGACACCATGCAATCCACCGGATACTTTGTACGATGATTTATCGAATTTTCCCCCAGCATGGAGCATGGTCATAACGACCTCAAGGGCAGAGATTTTCATTTCCTGGTGTTTATCAACAGGAACACCCCGACCATTATCTTCAACTGTTACACTTTCATCCGCATTGATGGTCACCTTAATATTGGTGCAATATCCAGCCATTGCTTCGTCGATACTATTGTCCACAATTTCATAAACCATATGATGTAAGCCGCGTTCGGTAACGTCGCCAATATACATTGCGGGTCTTTTTCGCACCGCTTCCAATCCCTTAAGTACCTGAATCTTATCAGCCGAGTAATCGCTAACATTCACTTCCTGCTTTTTCGCTGGCATATTTCTTCCTCTAATAAAATTTGATTTCTTGTATTAACTTTTTCCCAATTTTCTGATTCAACTTCTGAATGATTTCGTTCTTGAAAAACGCGAGTTCATTTCGCCACACATCGTTGTCAACTTTTACGATCACGGTTCCTTTCACAATTTTTTCCGGCTCAGTATGAAGCGCAATCTCCTTCCCGACCACAGAATCCCAATATGCGAACGCTAAATTCTCTTCAACCCGGTTTTCAAGACCGATCGATCTGAAGAACTTTTCCAATACTAACCCAATCGGCTTCTCCTTAGGCGTTTTACGCTGCCTCAACTAATACTCCTCCGTTTTGCACGTGAAAGTACCTAACCTCCCGAGGGAAATTTTCGACTTTCTCAAAAAAGTTTTTGGACGTTGTTGTTACAAAGACTTGCCCAAAATCCGACAATTGATTCAACATCAGATGAATCCGACTGGCATCCAATTCCCCAAAAATATCGTCAAATAAAAAAATTGGCGCTTCGGAGCGATGTTTCTGCAGATAAAAGAATTCAGCCAATTTCAGAGCAATAATAAATGTTTTATGCTCGCCCTGGCTGGCAAAAGTCTTCATCGGCTTTCCTTTAATAAGAAACAACAACTCATCGCGATGAGGACCCACCTTTGTGAAACCCGATTCAATTTCCTGCGATCGGTTGATTTCGAATTGCTGACGATAAGCTGCTTCACTGTCAGCCCTATTTATTCCTTGGATATTACTCTGGTAAACTATTTTGATCTTATCGTCTTTGCCGCTTAACGATAGATAATAATTCTTTACCAGTTCGCTCAAGTATTGAACCACTTCATCTCTTTTCTTAGTAATTTCAATTCCGTTTCTTATCAGATTTTCCTCCCAGGAATAAAGCACTTGTTTATCCACTTTTTCCGACTGCAAAATCTGATTTCGCTGTTTTAAGGATCGGTTGTACTGCATCAGGTGGTGTAAATACAATTTATGCGATTGGCATAATAATAAATCGATGAACCGTCGGCGCTGCTGAGGCGAGCCCTGGGTTAGGGTTAAATCTGACGGCGCCAATAAAACGGTGGGCACTTCCCCGATATAGTCAGAAAACTTTGAAATTTTCTGACTATTTACAACTAACCTTTTCCCTTCTGTTAGAGTGTATGCTATTAAGCACTCAAATGCGCGTCCCTGTGCGTTTTCAAAATCTCCTTTTATGCGAAACATATTCTGGTTATTTAATACTAAGTGCCTTTCACTACTTGTCCGGAAGCTTTTAGTCAGTGCAAGAAAATATATTGCTTCCAGAATATTTGTTTTTCCAGATCCATTCTCCCCATATATGATGTTGATTCCATTAAAAAAATCAATTTTTGTCTCTTGATAATTCCGAAAGTTAGAAAGAGCCAAATGCTTCAAATGCATCAAGTCTGGTCCAAACGAATAGGCATCAACAGCATTAATTGATCTTCACCTTCGGGCAAATTTTGCGGCTTAAATAACACGGCATAATCCGGACGAATTAACTGCATGACAATTTGTTTTGTATCCGCATGTCGGAGCATATCCTGCAAATAACGAGCGTTGAATCCGATGACAAACTCCTCCTCTCCATTAAATTCACACGGAATACTCTCGTTCGCCTGACCGCCATAGTCCACATCTTCAGCATGAATGTCGATGTGATCTTTGTAGATCTTTAAAATGACCTGGGACGTTATCGGATTGGAGAAAAGCGATACCCGCTTAACGGAAGAATAAAACTGGGATGCATCGACCAACATCTCCAGGTTGACTTCATTCGGTATAACATTTTGATATTCAACATAAACTTCATCGATCAACCGCGCATAGAGCTGGGTATTATCCATCTGAAAAAGCGCATGTTTATCGCCTATCTTGACAACGCTATCTCCATCGGATTCGAGGCTGCGCTGAGCGAAATTGAGCGCGCGGGTGGAAATAATTGCATTGATATTTTCCTGGGGAAGTTTGGAATCGGAATATTTCATTAAAGCTAAACGGTGGCCGTCGGTTGCGACGGTCTGAAAGTTTGCATCCCCGATCTCAAAATACACGCCGGTTAATGCCGGACGCAATTCATCGGTGGAGCATGCGAAAATTGTTTTGTTGATAAGCCTTCTCAACGCCTGGTTTGAAATGTTAATTTCCTTGAAATTGTTTAATTCCGGTCTCTGGGGAAATTCTGCCGGATCTTCCCCGGAAACTTTGTAATCTCCCTTACGGGTTGCGTCGTCGGCAAATTCCGATCTGAAATTTAACCGAAAGCTTTCATCTGATTCGAAATTCAGGGTAACATTGGGAAGTTCCCGGATAATGTCATTGATTAGGCGCCCCGGTACCGCGACGGAACCTTTTTCTTCAACCTTAGCTTCCACTTCGGTCACCATGGTAATTTCCAGGTCAGTTGCGACAAGCTCAACGTGCTTATCTTCGGCCTTCAATAGAATATTCTGGGTCATTGAGATGGTGGAGCGTTGTGGAATTACATTGGCAATCTTCTGAATTGCTTCATGAATATCATCACGAGCAATGCTAAATTTCATAATTCTCCTCCGGAAAAAATGTTATAAAATCCATATAAATTAAGCAATTAATGCTATTTTTACAAGCAAAATAATTCTCAAAGAGGATTAAAAAAGTCAAGTATAACAAGGCTTTCGAGCCATCATTTGAATAGGCGGGATTCGGCGCAAAAATTTACTAATTTCCTGCCTCTTTTTCAAAAGAAGCCGTTCGAAACTTCCCCAGCTCCTGAATGTCATATCCCTCCCGAAATGTGGGTCGCCTTCCTGGCTATTTGCGCGGTGACATGTTTTCTTTTTATTATTGAGTTCAGCTTCTTTTTGTGTTCAATTCAGGGCCAATTCCGAAAAATCCTTCCTCCAGCTTCTGTATTTTCTTGATGGTCGCTTCTGCTCTAGGACGGATTTCAGCAATATCTTCGGGACTGAATTCTTTCTTATATTCCTCGTCAAGTGCTAAGAAGTACAACCGTACCGGATAGATTTTTTGGTTTGGAAAGAGACTGGCCAGAAGCAGCGCATAATAACTGATTTGAGTGTTGTATTTCTTTATCAGCGAAGGAAGTTCGGTTTTGGAGATGCGGTTTGTCTTAAAATCCAGCAACTCCCACATTCCATTTTCATTTTTATAAACTCTATCAACGATCCCGAGCAATTGTCCGGAGGAAAATTTCTTAACAATGCGTACCTCACTTTGCTGTTCACAGTTCAGCAAGTGTTGACCTATTTTAGTTGTTCTGAATCGATTCAGTACCTCAAGCAATCCGGTTTGCATGGTTTGTATTTCATTCCCCGGGATTCGAAATTGGTTGATCAATTTCTGTACGAATATGTTATCCTCTGATTCGCTTCTTTTATCGAAGTTTTCCAAAGCTTTGTGAACCAGCGTCCCCCACCATAGCCCCCCGGATTCGTCTGTGTACTCTTCAACCAAATTGGGCGGGTAGATGGTGCCGTTCTTGAAATAATGATGATGAATATATCGGTCAGGATTTTCCTCGAAAATCATTAATTGGGTGACCGAGTATTCCCCCGCCTCAATTGCCGGCGCTAATTTTTGAGAATACTTCAACAACTCATCAACATTCCAATCCTTGCCGGGGAGTCCATTAGCTTCATCTTCCACCGCTTTCAATTCAGCTTTCGGGGAAATGGTGATCTCGGAATAAGCATTTATTTCCCGGCGGACAACTTCAAATCCAAATTTTTCTTTTAATATGTTTTCCGCTGGTTGTTTTTCAGTCGGATCGATTTTGGGCGCATCAAGCAAGAAAGCTAAATAGCACTTTTGCGACTCCTGATAAATACCGGTCGCACCAACGAAAAAGAGATGATCTCTGGCACGGGTTGCAGCAACGTAGAGCAGCCGTTTTTCTTCAGCCATGGTCTGCAACTCATTCATCTTGAAGAAATAATTCCCGATGAATGATTTGGTTTTGCTTTTGTGCCGAAGCCGGAAAAACAACCCCTTGTCCTTGTGGCTATAAATGTTCTCCCGGAATTCAAACTTGTTTTCGAGAAAAGGAAGAATCACAACCGGAAATTCCAGTCCCTTGGCGCCATGAATGGTCAGTATTTTAACTTGATCCCCACCTTTAAAATAGAGCGTGGCTTCACCCTCTTTCAGCGTACCCTGCATCAGTCCCCAAAATATATCCAGAAAATCGGTGATGCGACCGGAGGATTTCTTTTCATAGTCATAAGTAAATTGGATCAGTTTATTCAGGTTAGCAATTTTCTGTTTGCCGAATTCATCGGATTGAAGAACCGCTTTTATATTAAGGGTCTCGATAACTTCGTTAAGCAGCAAACTATATTCACCGCGATGAGCCAACAAATGCCAGCGCGGGAGCAGTTCTGCCGCCCATTTCAGGGCATCGCGGTCGTCTTGGTTTATTTCTAAATGAATATTCTTTGCTTTTAAGAAATCAACAAATTCTTCGCTGAAACAATCTTCAATTTTTGCTCCCTGCAAATAGGCGGACATGCGCTGCAATCTTTGGCTGTAGTTTCCGCCTCTGCAGCGGCTCAGGTAAAAGAGTCCTGCATCGGAGACGCCGATATATGGAGAACGGAGCGATGCGAGCAGGGCGAAATCATCCTCCGGGTCCGAAATAGCCTTGAGCAAATAATAAACATCCTGAACTTCCCGGCTCTGAAAGAAGCCGGAACCCTGGTAAGTCTCAAAAGGAATTTCGTCCACCTGAAGAGCATGTGTAAGCTCCGTCCACTGCTTACGATCCCGGGTGAGAATAGCGATGTCTTTATAAAGAATGGGTTCCCACTCAAGGCTTTCCGGATTGTACTTCCTCTGCTTCCCGACGATTGATTGGATCGTTTCAATCACATTGGATATTTCAAAGGGGATATACTCATGCGATTTCAGTTTATCTTCACAGTTGATGAGATGAAGCTCGATCTTGCCGGGGTATTTTTCCGGAATCAGCCCCGGAGAAGAAAGGGCAGTGAAGTCAACATCAAAATCGGACTCACGTTGAAATACTTTTTCGAACAGGTGATTATAGAAACCGATCAACGAGGGTGTGCTGCGAAAGTTGTCCGGCAGTTCAATCACTCCCTTACTTTCTCTTGCAGTTAAAAACAAAAATTGATTGGTATCCTCATCAACGAAAGTGAGTTTCTCGGTTGCCTGCGATTGAATGTTCTCCAATTGTTCCTGAAAGATACTCACGTCCGCCTGCCGGAAGCTGTAAATGGATTGTTTGGGATCGCCCACATAGAAAACATTATTTTGATCCGTACGAATCATTTTGATTATTTCACTCTGAATCGCATCGGTATCCTGAAACTCATCCACCAAAATCCACTGATACTTCTGCTGAAGGTCGTGCAAAGTTTCCGGGGAAGATTTTAGCAAATCTATGGTCTTGATCAACAGATCGTCAAAATCCAGTATCTGCTGCCGTTTCTTTTCTTCATCCACCTTCTCGAGATAGATGTTTAATAAATGGCTTAAGCCGCACATTGCCTTGGCAAAATGAGCACTCTCGCTTCCGTCATCATTCTCCGGAATAAAAGCATTAACCAGCGGCTGGGACTTTTCGATTACGAAATCAAACGCCTGCCGAACCTCAGCTTTGCATTTTTCAATATTGCTCAATTGTCGCTTACGGGGAGTGCCCTCATTTGTATAAATTTCTTTAAACAATTCGATTGTATTATTGACCTTCTCCTCTGATGAGCCCTCCTGGCTATTCAAAAAATTATGTAAAGCAGCCGCCAATTTTTTCGCCGTCTTATTCCCAAAAATAAGACCGCTTTTAACTAACTCAACGCTTTTGATAACATCCCGGTTACTGACGAACGGTCGAAGAAGGGCTTCATAATACTCCTTTCTCAACCTGCTCCATTCACCAACCAAATCTTCCGGCCTCATTTTTGAATAGGACAGAATAAAAGGACCGGCAATCGCCCGCCGGTAATACGTGGTAAAGAATATATCTTTGATCTTACCCATTTCCAGATCCCGCAGCGCAGTGAGGGATAAATCCAGGTCAGTTTCGGAGGCCGGTTTGTTGCTGTAAAAGAATCGCCAAAAAATGCGGTTTAAAAGATCGTCGATTTCCGATTGCAAGGCAATTCGAAAATCCGGGTTTAATTGAGTTTGCAGAAGATTCTCTCTCAACACGCGGCTGCAGAATGCATGAATGGTAGAGATTTGAATTTCGGAAATGGATTTGATGATCCCGAACAGCCGCTCCCGCAATTTGGGATTGTTATGAAACTGCTCGTAAATCTTATCCACAATACGCTGCTTCATCTCCGAGGCGGCTTTCTCGGTAAAAGTAATCGCCAGAATATTTTGCACAGACGTCTCCGCATGGGCGAGCAGAATCCTAAAATACCGTTCCACCAATATGGTGGTCTTGCCGGAACCTGCCCCCGCGGTCACGATCAAATTCCCTTGTAAATTGAGCGCTTTTTTCTGCTGTTCGGTAAATTGGATTTGTTTTTGGAGATCTTTCATTAAAAAAAATATAATCGATTTGGGCTACAAATTCAATTGGAACCCATAACACTTGGGTGGGAGAAACTCGATTTCCGCGTTAAGTAATTTATAATCAAGTCAGAATGCCGCCCGATTTATTTTTCTGCAACGCTTGCAAGTTATTTCAGCGATCATTATTATTAAAGCAAATCGAACAACGAAATGAATGATCTGATATGTCCGGTTATTCAGGTACTCCCCTGTCAAAAAAACTGGAATCAACGTGGGTTTTAATGTTATAATTCGCAAAGCTACTGATAACTAATCTTGATTACAAAAATAAATCGGAAAGGTTAACATGTCGCTGGAAAAACTTAACGCAGTATTGACCGATGAAGTAGCGTCTTTAAGAGCAGAGGGACGCACAAAAGCCCCGGAGCGAGTTATTATAGATTATATTCCTCCCAAAGGGAATAAGGGACCTCGTTACAAACTAAAAGGGAGCGATACTGAATTCATTCGCATGAATTCAAACAGCTATCTTTCATTATCGAATCACCCCTATTTGATTGAGGCCGCCGACATAGCCACAAAAAAATTTGGCGTCGGTCCGGGGGCAGTGCGCTTTATTGACGGCACTTTTCATTATCACGCTGAATTGGAGGAACGGATCGCTCAGTTTCTTGATAAGCCCGCCGCCAAAATCTTTAATTCAGCATACACGTCGGTGTTGGGTATGGCGCTGGCGGTAACGACTCCTTCTACTTACTGGATTGGGGATGAGCTTAACCACAATTGCATAATCCGCTCGATGAGGATTGCAAACGTACCCCGGGAGAATAAGGCCATCTACAAACACAACAATATGGATGAGTTGAAGCAGCATCTCGATAACGTCCCGGAAGGAATGGACAGGGTAATAGTAATCTTCGATGGTATTTTTAGCATGCGGGGCGACAATGCGCCCGTCGATCAGATCGTGAAAATTGTTGAGCAGCATACTGAGAATTTTAGAGATGGGGTGATCACGGTGATGGATGATTCTCATGGCATTGGAGCCTATGGTATGTCCGGAAGGGGAACGGAAGAATTTTGCGGTGCCAAAGTGGATGTGTTGATTGGAACTTTCGGAAAGGCATTTGGTGTTAACGGCGGTTTTATTTCCGCCAGCAAAGAATTGATTGAAGCGGCACGGCAAAAAGCGGATACTTACATCTATACCAATCCGTTGAGTGTCGCCGATTGCGCTGCCGCCATCAAAGCCATTGATATTGCCGACGGGCCGGAAGGAAAAGAACGATTGAAAAACTTGCAGGAGCGCACTCATCAATTCCGGGAAGCGATTAAGGCGATTGGTATGGAATCCATTCCAGGACCGCATCCGGTGGTGCCGGTTATGGCTAGAGACACCGCTAAAACACAGCAAATGGTCAAAGGGTTATACGACCGGGGAATTCTCGTGGTAGGTCTCACCTATCCGGTGGTACCCAAAGGGGATGAGACAATCCGCTTTCAAATCAATGCCGCGCATACTGAGGCAGATGTTGATTATGCTTTGAAAATGCTGAGTGAGGTGAAGGGTTAGAGTTTTGGACTGCATTGACTCCGTCAATACAAAATCGACACAGTCGATTTCTTCCAAAATGATCCAAGAAAAAAAGCCCGATGCAAAATCGGGCTTTCTGTTACACAATTGCTGGCAAACTGCCAGTTGAGTGTTTAACCTCACGTAAAGTATCCGCTGCCTGAACCGCAAGAATTCTTGGAGGCGCCACGAGCCCCATTTCCACCGGAGGAAGCAAACATAGACATCTGTTTTTCAGTCTGCGTACTTCCACATTCCGGGCACTCAATTTCTTCGGTGCCAGAGGAGGAATAGACCAGTGTCTCAAATTTCTCACCACAGTCCTTGCAGCGATATTCGAAGATTGGCATAGATTTTTGCTCCTGATTTATCAATTATATTTATCTAAATAATCGTTTATTGCCGCTCAAACTTAGCTAATTATAGTTCCAAATTCAAAGCGAAAGTGAACTTGTCGAGTCACCACATCAATTTACTATACTCAGTTTTCATGCAGCGGTCCATCACAACCTGCAATCCGGCCTCAGTTGCTTTTTGCGCCGCTTTTTCATTAACGATGCCAGTCTGCATCCAGATTACTTTTGCCCCCTTTTTTATAGCCTCATCAACAATATCATCTACAAATTCCGATCTTCTGAAAATGTCAACCACTTCAATCTGTTCGGGTATTTCCAATAATGAGGGATAGCACTTCTCTCCCAGCGCCTCATCCAATCCCGGATTGACGGGAAAAATTTTATAGCCCCGCTCCTGCAAAAACCGGGGGATTTGGTATCCGGCCCGCTCAGGTTTATTTGAAATACCGACCACAGCAATGCGTTTGTAGTTTTCCAAAATCTGAGTAATATTTTCATTCACCATGTGCCGTTCCGTTTCGTTCGTTCAATAAAACAAAATCGGAAAATATTTTTAAAATAGAACGAGATTATTTAATTTGGCTCTTCGAGATTTGTTCCGTCTGAGATGAAAATATAATTATGCTCTTCAAATGAAGCCTTTTTATTATACTATTGCGACCGGGTTCGGCGTTGGTTATTCTCCAATTGCACCCGGAACTGCCGGAAGCATACTGGCATTAGCGTTGGCATTCTTCATATTCAGGGGAAATACTCTATATCTTATTATCGCAACAATAGCATTTGTCGGAGCGGGAGTTGTGTCGGCATCTTTTATAGAAAAGGAGCGGAAAACAAAAGACCCGCAACTGGTCGTCGTCGACGAAATAGTGGGGATGTGGATAAGTCTTCTTCTTGTGCCATGCTTATGGTGGACCTATCTGGTTGCTTTAATGTTTTTCCGGTTGTTTGATGTCCTCAAGCCATTTCCTGTCAATACCGTCCAAGATTTACGTGGTGGAATTGGGATTATGCTCGATGATGTGATAGCAGGAATATACGCGTTGATTTGCATACACTTAATATTACAATTTACATGAAATTTGTTGAGATGAAGCGATGAAATTATCAATTGTTATCCCCGTTTATAACGAAGAATCATTCATTCTTTCAATTATCGAACGAGTGAAAGCCGCAGACATCGGATCCATTGAAAAAGAAATAATCTGCATTGACGATTGCTCGACAGACGGGACACGGGAAGTTCTGAGAAAAGAGGTTGAATCGCAGGTTGACAAGGTGATCTACAAAGCGAAGAATGAGGGGAAAGGAGCCGCGCTGCGAACCGGATTTCAGCAGATTAGCGGAGATTTCGTAATCGTCCAGGATGCGGATTTGGAATATGATCCCAATGAGTACCCTAAATTGCTTGAACCGGTTTTGCAGGGAAAGGCCGATGTAGTCTATGGCTCGAGGTTTGTTGGCGGCGAACCACATCGTGTGTTGTATTTTTGGCATTTTGTGGGGAATAAGCTCTTGACTTTAATGTCTAATATGTTTACGAATCTGAATCTCACCGATATGGAGACCTGTTATAAACTATTTCGCCGGGAGGTACTCGAAACTATTTCCATAGAACAAAACCGCTTTGGATTTGAGCCGGAAATTACCGCAAAAGTCGCCAAAGGTAACTGGCGGATTTACGAAGTGGGCATTTCCTATTCGGGAAGAAATTATGCTGAAGGGAAGAAGATCAATTGGAAAGACGGCGTGCAGGCGATTTGGTGTATTTTAAAATACAACCTCTTTTAAACAGGTCGGACGATTCCCCCACACGTCGGAATTACAGCGTGACAAGCCCTTCGGTGTTGGCGTTAGCAATCTTTTTCAAGTTTAAGTTGGTATGAATCAAGACTGCTCTTTGTAACATTGGGTCCGAGATTGAGCAGCGATTGAATTTCCCGTTGACAATCTGGGTTTCACGCATGATGGGTTTTGTCAATTTGCAGTTATCAAAGAGAGTGTCTCTAATGATGGCTGTAGCGAACCGGCAATTTTGAAGCAAATTCGTTTTGAACTCGCCTTCATCAATTAAGCAACCGATAAAATTCATTTCAATAAGATCGTTAAGATTAAAATTGCATTTATAGAACTGACTGCCGGAGCAGAGAGCATTATCCAATTTACTGTCATGGATGGTCAGATTGTCGAAGTAGCTCATCATAAAGTTGCCATCGGTGATTTGGACTGACTTGAAAGTGACATTTCTCCAGAAAGAGTTCTTTAGATCTGCAGTCTTAATAAAAAGATTCTCGAAAGTGCAACTCTTCACCTTCATTAAATTCCCCTGAACCAGAGAGAAATCCACATCAACAAATTGCGAATTTATTATGATGGAACCCGTTGGAGTCGCCTGCACTAATTTTGAATGATGGAATTTGGAGTCTTGAATGAAGGTTCGTTTGAAATTTGCATTGGAAAAATTTGAATGACTGAAGTCCACATTAATAAACGCAGCGCCAACAAAAGAGGCACTCTTCAAATCCAAATTCGAAAAATCAAAATCCTCGAGCACAATCTTGTCCAGATTGATCGGTGCAACCGAGTTTTCGATATTAGACCTTAATTTTTTCAAGTATGTTTTCTTATCGGGAATATGCTGCCAGCAATAATGGGTAAAAGCTATAGGCTTAAAGGGGCACCCGTCCTCCGCACATTTATGATATGACATCTTTGCTCCCCGGAATACGCTAAATTTTAACTAAACTTCATTCCTTCAAATAAGGGTCAATTATATGGAAAATAAATATTAAATTCAATTCCTAAATTATTTTATTCTTTTGATCCCTTAAAAAGTTCCATATATTGAAAATTTTTATGTCCTTCCATTTCTTTATAGCAATCTCCCTATGCATCTAAAAGTGACGAATTTTTGGATCAATTTGTTCGGTCAGACCAGTGTCTGAGGAATCTATGAAGGCTATAATAATTTACTTCTTCTTGGTATTCTGCAATTCAACCTCCACCAACTGGCAAATGATATGGCCGATCAGGATATGCGCCTCCTGAATTCTGGCGGTCACATGGGATGGAATGATTATCGGGAGGTCAACTATGGAAGCAAGCTTCCCCCCTGATCCGCCCAGAAAACCAATTACAGGAATATTTTTTTTTCGAGCCGCTTTGGTCGCTTCAATGATATTTACTGAATTTCCACTAGTGCTAATGGCAACCAGCACGTCATTTGAATTACCAAGCGCCTCCACCTGACGGGAAAATATTTTCTTGAATCCAAAATCATTCGCGGCGGCCGTGAGAATTGATGGGTTTACCGTTAAGGCAATTGCTGGAATGGCCTGGCGATTAAAGGTACCTCTAAGCCTGACCACCAACTCTGCAGCAAGGTGTTGTGAATCTGCCGCACTTCCGCCGTTACCACAAAAAAGAATCTTACCGTTATTTTTTAAGGAATTTATGAAGTAATGAACACATTTTTCTACTGGATCTACACAGGTTTCGAGAAGCGTCTGTTTGAGAGAGATATTCTCTTTGATCTGATTGGTAATTTGTTTCTTTAAACTCAACTAAGGCTCAACTCCTGGTGTGTATCGATTCCGCAAATTCTCTCATTAAGGAATGGCGTCCTTCTTTTTCAAAAAAATTGCCCACAACAATGATATCCGCCCCTGCTGCAACTTTTTCTTGAGCAACTTCGGGACTTCGAATGCCGCCGCCGACTAATAGCGGGATTTCAATTACCTCGCTAACCGAGGAAATGGTTTCAGAGGGAATACTATCTTGCGCACCGCTTCCCGCTTCGAGGTAAATCGTTTTCATTCCCAAAAACTCTGCCGCCAGGGCATGAGCCAATGCGATATTGGGTTTATTGCGTGGAATGGGTATCGAGTTGCTTACGAATTCTGCGCTGGTTCGCTTTCCTGATTCAATAAGCATGTAACCACAAGATATGGCCTCCAGGCCAAGTTTCCATAAAATTGGTGCTGCCATCACCTGGTTTCCAATTAAATGCTCCGGGTTCCTTCCGCTAATTAAAGACAAAAACAGAAGCGCGTCGGCGTGTGAAGAAATTTGATACAGGCTTCCCGGGAAAATTATTACGGGGTGATCACCTGCATGTAATTTGATTTGTTTTACAAACTCATTAAAATTTTCATTCATTAGAAAGCTGCCGCCCACAAAAAAAGCATCGACACCGGCTTCAATAGCACCGGCGACCAGATTAGGAGCTCTTTCCATTGTGGATTTATCCGGATCAATTAGCAGAATAAACCCCGCACCCCTTCTTTCGATGATTTTTTTCAGTCTCTGGTAGGTTTTATCTTTGGTCATTTCTAAAATAGCTTGATTACGCAGGATCAAAATTAACAAAGCCTGTTAATAGATGCAAGATGTTTGGGATGATGGATTTTGAAAACGATCCTTTTGAAAAATGCTTAAAACAAAGCCCCGACATTTATAGTCGGGGCTTTGTAATATTTCCACATCTTGCAGAAGAAGTTACTTCAGCATCATCATCTTCATCGTTTTCACATAATTCCCGGCTTCGAAGCGGTAGATGTAGAGTCCGGTAGCAACCTGATTACCCGCGTCATTGAATCCATTCCATTCAATGGTATGGTATCCCGGCTCAACACCCTTATTAATGAGTGTGCGCACTTTCTGACCCAGGACATTGTAGATAACCAGCTTCACATCTGCAACCTCAGGCAGTTGATACTTGAATGAAGTGGTTGGGTTGAACGGGTTGGGATAGTTCTGGCTAATCGCAAAGGTTGTCGGCATTTGTTCTAAATCTCCAATACCAATAACACTTACAACCTTGATTTCAACCGGAATTGTCACAAGCGGATTCACGGGATCGTTTGATTCAATTTCAATATTCGCATAATAGGTCGTGTCAAGTACATCCAGTCCGTAAATACGCACATCCAGGTTCTGTACGTCGCCAGGATCCACAGATCCGGAGGTGGGTCCCATAAGGACTATAAAATTCGCTCCTCCGGCACCAGGAATAGCAAGGAAACCTAACTGACAGAGACCACCTGGTACAGACTGACCTAAGACTCCCACAAGCTGGCTTCCACCTGTGGTTCTATCCACAATGCGAAGTTCGGGAACAAAGGTGAGATTGTTAAAAGCAGCCATATAAAGCTGGTCGCTTGCCGGATCCCAGGTCATACCTTGTCCATAGTTGGCATCAAACCCTAATGGACCGACCGTGGTTGCAGCGCCGGTCGTCTTGTCAATCGAGAGAAAGACATCATTCACCAGATCATGAGCCCACATATCGCCATTTCCATCAACAGCAAGGGAAATAATTCCCGGTGCCCCGATTGGTCCAACCGGTGTTGCTGTCAGGTTGTCGGGATCAATAATATTAAGTGTTGAAGCAACACTAATTTGCAAACTGGCAGCATAGATGGTCCCATCGGTCGGGTCGGTAGCCATGGCTGCCCATGTTTGACCAGCTGGCGGAAGAACATTACCGAGGACAGTTCCTGCCCCGGTTGTTGTATCAACTTTTACAAGCTCACCGGCCGAGCCAAGGTTATAGAAGAATGACTGATCGCCCGGAGCGAAATCACCGGCGTTATCAAAGTCGGCGTTAGTAGGATCGGGGGCCAGATTGTACAAGACCTGCGGAATGAGCAAGTCAAAATATGTTACAAATGCATTGGCCTGCTCAATACCCCATGCCGATCGAGGTACCAGCGCCATGTTAAGAGGCGGATCCGATGGGGCAATAATACCATAACCGTCAGTGGGAGCCGGTCCCATGGAGGCCGGATATTCACCGCGTGGAAAATTGGGTGATGCCGCGGGAATGTGCAGTCTCTTTCCGGCGGTTGTTATTGATACAGAAGCCGACCAATCCAGAGCTGCGGCGTTACCGGTTGCATTATTGCTGATTTGAATTGTCACATCCATCGAGTCATTGACTAAAACCGAATCGATAATTGATGAGGGATTTACCCCTATCTGCGGTGGCAGGAGAGCTTCTCCTTCTACCGAAACAACATAATTCGGATCAGTGGGATCGTCGCTGGCAATAGTGAGCGTGCCTGTCTCGCTACCTGCTGAAGTTGGAGAGAAACTAACCGTAATCTCCACGCTATCCAGCGGCGGGACGGTAAATGCTGTCTGACTGACGGAAAAGACCGGATTGGATGATGTAATATTACTAACGGTCAGTGGACCTGCGCCGGTATTTAGCACCTGTGCACTCATATCACTGGTCTGGCCAACAAATGTCGTATCAAACACAACAGGATCAGGATTGAAACCAACATTCGGTTCGGCTTCAACATACAGGTGTGCAGATACCGTGTCAGATAGGTTAAATGGATCATTGCCATTTACAATAATATTGGCGTAATAATCTCCACCTAAAATGCCGTTAGCGTCAAAGGTTACTTCCACATCCATGCTCTGACCGGCGGGAATTGTACCCATTTCCGGATCAACGCTTAACCAGGAGGTGCCCGCACCGGTTACAATTGTCTGATAGTAGGCTACTGTGGCACCAAAGGCAGTTGAGGGAACGTTTTGGGTGGTTGCAGGAGGAACTGAGTAAGTTCCTACCCAGCTGTATCCTATTCCCATTTGCAGTTCTCCAAAAGAAGCCGGATATGGGTAAGGGGAAACGGCCAGATCAGCATAGTAATTTGCATTCTGAGTCCACTGCGGATAGATCAGGTAATATTTGCCGGCCACTAACGGTACACTGATAGAACCGGAACTATACCAACCTTCGCCGGTGCCGGAGGAAGCAATTTCCGAAACATTGACTAAGTTGTAAATACCAACCTGTACATCACCTTCGTACACTAAGAATTGCATGTCGGAAGTGGCAGTCATATTCAGATACAAGCGATGCTCAGTTAAAGTAGTTGAAGTACTACAATAGAAATGATTTCCTCTGCCGCGTAAACCAGCCGGACCATAGACAGTCGAGTTATTCCCAAATATTTCTTCGCCATCGGGAGAAAAATCAGCAATTTTATTTAAACCGTTACCGGATTTGTGAGGCATTATCTGATCATATGGTTCACCCTGGTCTTCCGGATGTTCGGATTGGAAGGAAATGGTCTTTTGTGCTGCATTAGCACGATTCAGATATTCAGCCACGGGTATCTCTTTACCACGGGCAAGTATCGGCGCTCTGCGGGCTTGTCCATTAGCAGCAATAAAGTCAACTTTGGTATTAGCTGTCGTTACCCCTTCAATGGTAATTTCGAAATCCAGCGGACCGGCTCCGGCAACATTTCCAATGGTAATTGTATCCGTACTGGTTGGGCCAGCAGCTAATGTATCCTCTATAAATGCCGGCGTAACCGTCATTACCGGGGCGCCGGTAGTTACTGTAACATCCGTGGTAACAGAGTCATTAGATGTATCTTGGTCGCCTGCCAGGAAGGATTGAATCTCAATGTTGGTCATACCTGCCGTTGAAGGAGTCCACGGGAAGGATACCACTGCCGTGTCCTCGGAGGCTAACGAGACTAACACATCGCTGCCCTCCTGTACGCCGTCTATAAATAGACGCACCGGCACATCGGTTTGGGCATTACTTCCTTCGTTGACCACCAACGCTTTGACGTCGTAGGGGACTCCTACATACCAGAACTGTGGCAAATCGACAAATTCCGGAACCGCATAGTCGCGGGAGTTCGGTGTAACATCCACCGCTCGGCTATACATCTTGAATTCATCCAGCAGGGTGTTCAAGGGAATACCTACAGAGCTGCTATAGCCGCCAACCTTAAATGGGCCGGCGCCCGAGAATACGAGCGGTGCTGCCTGAGGAACTGTAACCTGCAATTGTCCGTTCAAATAGCCTCTTACTTCCTGCACTACATCGTCGTACACAAATACAACTTCGCTGGGCCCCGGAGCTACGCCGCTGACCAATACATCAGTCATACCGGTGCCGCGCAACAACAGGTTGCCGTTTCCGGCCACACCACCGACAAAACAGCGGAAGCTTTGCGCAGAGAGATCACCAAAGAAATAGCGCGTGGAAGCAGAGACGGTCTCCATGTCGTTCACCCATAAAGAGATCGTCCAACTTCCGCTCAAGCTGGTCGCCCAGCCGGTATTTACATAATTGGTGCTGGAGGCGCCGCCATTACCTATCAATGCCGATCCCTCATAGCCGGTGCCGCCCATGGTCAGGCCTAAAACCTGGGCGGTGTCCGGAACCGGGCTGCCTGCTGCCGCGAAATTTACTGTATAGGTGCTGCCCGCTTCATTAAACTTGTAATACATCAATTCCGGGGCGGGATTCATCAGCATTAGATAAGCCGCCATCAGGTCAGTCTGATTATTGGCCAAAAACTCAATACTACCGCTCGGGTTGATTTTATATAAGGGTTCGGAACGGTCGATGCGAGTCGCCAATTCCGGTTTATAACCGTATCTTTTTCTAAAAGGTTTATTATTAGCTACTCGCTCTTCAGGAGTCTTGAAGGAACCAAGCTCGGGCAGCTGATTGGCTAGTCCGTCATAAGTGCGTTTCTGGGAACTAACCATGCTGGTGGTGCTGGTCATTCCGCCAAAGGAAGGAACCACACCGATTGCCGCACCGCCAAATCCATCGTAATACAGACCGTGGATATTCTGCGTGGTGCTTTCTTGCCAGATCTGCGAAGAAAGACCGCCGGAGGACAAATGATCCATCCAGTTGTTCTCACCGCTATAGGCAAAAGTGAACGCCCCAAGCTCATTTAAACCAAGCAAGTTAAACACATCCCCGGAACCGTCGGCTAAGGGGACGCAGTCAAACCAGGGGTTGATGTCGTGACCGCCGGAAAACTGGGGATCGTAATAAAAGCAGTCTCCGCCTTCAAGGTAAAGGCTGCCGCCGGCCATTACATAGGTTTCCAACGCCAACGCTTCCGCGCTGTTGGCCAACAAAACACCGTTATTGGAAAAAATTCCCAACACGACAAAGACACCCCGGTAGATTCCCAAATTCGTGCCAAACTCGAACAGATTGTCAGTTAAAAAGGCGCTCTGGCCATTTGCGACCAACGCGTTAAACAGACTGTCGCCGCTGGCGGCACTGCCTAACACAACATCCGGGTGTACCCACACTAAATAATCTGGCGTGGTAGGTACCTGGTCCAATCCCATGCGGATATTCCAGTTATAGTTAAGACCAAAATCGGCCAACTGGGCGCCGTTGGGCAGGGTGGGATCCCAAACCCAGCCGCCTCTTAGGGGCACCATCGGCCCATTATCACACCCTAACGGGAAATCGTTGGTGATTTGATAAATATGAATAGAGATGGCATAAATCTCCCCGCTTTGCAGGGGTACGGGGCTGGAGAGGGTATGCACCGTGAAAGCATCCAGAGTAGTTATTTCGCTGGTTATATTCTGTGAATAAACCAGTGTGCCGAGATCAATTGTTGACGGACCGACAGGCTCGATAATCACGCCCTCATAGACTTCCACCACAACGCTGTCCCAGGCTACCGGGCTTCTCATCCAGGCCCAGGCTTCAGAAATTTCGTGGTTTCCGTAGAAAGGATCCAATTCCGGCGAGCCGAATACCACAATGCCGCGCCACTCTGTAATACCGTCACCAATACCATTACCCATATTGGGGCCATCCCAATGCAGAACGGTATCAGCAAGGATTCCACTAGCACCAGTGTAAATTCCGGGCTTCCCATTGGGATCAATGACAAAAGAGCCGGAAAACACATTGGTTATCCATATGGTCGTAATCAAAATAACGGCCAACCATAGAAATTTTTTATTCATCACTTCCTCCATAAATTAAAAGTTGAGAGATATCTCCCGCCCAAAAACTACCGGATTTGAGACAACTTCATTCCTCATCAATTTTTTATTCTATCACCTCCTTTTTGTTATTAGTTTGGATTTGAAAAGTCTAGAGACTTGAATTGGAATATTTAGCTTTTTAAATGATGCAATTTTGTTCATCATTAGTATGCAGGAAATTAGTTGGACTTTCAATTTAACATTTATTTGAAATTTAGCAAGGTTTTTTTAAAGCATTGTGCGTATACAATCCGCTGGCTCGAATACTGACCGGAGAGCTCATAGCTATCAGTCAGTTATTAAACTTCACCGTAAATCCTTTTTGAATCTTCAATCCCAAAGATTAAAATTACAAAAAACCGGGGACTTAAATGCCCACTGCAAGAAGAGTTTTAAAAATGAAACAAATACTGAGCTGCCGTCAATTGGATCTTACGGTTGTGTGCGAAAACATTCAGGATCCACATAACGTAAGCGCCATCCTCAGAACCTGTGATGCGGTGGGAGTCCAGAATGTTAATCTGCTGTATACGGAGGATCCATTCCCGGAGCTGGGGAAAAAATCATCCGCGTCGGCCAAGAAATGGGTCGATACCGAAAGATTTTCGGACCCGCTTGAACTAAAGAAACATCTGAGGTCGATGGGAATGAGAATATATGCCACCTATTTAAGCAAGAAATCAGAATCGATTTACGACATCGATTGGACCCAGCCTTCGGCAATCATTTTCGGCAATGAGCAACGCGGCGTGTCTGAGAAAGTTCTTGAAATTTGTGATCACAGGGTCAAAATCCCAATGTTCGGGATGATAGAAAGTCTGAACGTTTCCGTTGCTGCTGCTGTTATCCTGTATGAGGCAGCCCGGCAAAGACTGAGAAAAGGGTTTTATGAAAATTCGGATTTATCGGAAGAATGGATAAATGAAATGCTTGAAAAATGGACCAAGAAGTGAAATGTCGATCAGTCCATGGAATCGAAGGTTCTTAATATCTCCTCCAATCTGCCTATCATTTCGTCAGGAAGCGACGAAATCTGCAATATGGTTCGAGCCATTTGAACATAGGCTGGCACAGCGTCAGGATAATACGATTTGAGATAGGTCAGGTGCTTTTCAACGGTCAGGGTATCCCCTCTTTTAATTGGCCCGGTCAGCGCGTTGGCGGGACTGTCTGAAGACAAATTGGCTAAAGTTGATTCTATTAGGGGCACAAAAGGCTCCCAGAAATACTCCTTGGGGAAATGAGAAACGCGCAAAATTTCCTGTGCAATCTGAGCTAAACCCACAAAATAGTTGCTGCAAAAAACCGAGGCGAGGTGAACAGCCAATTTTTGAGCCGGAGTGATTTCAATGAACTTAATTCCGGTTTTTTGAAACAGGTTTTTTAATTGAGCTACTGCAGTGGCATCGCCTTCCAAATCAAAATAAGCTTTTTCCAATGAAATGCTGGCTGGATCATCACTGCCAAATGAATAGATTGGATGAGCGCTGGCAATGCGACCGTTTCTTTTTTTTAACGGAGTTAGAATTTCTGAAGAATAAGCGCCGGAAGTGTGAACAAAACTTTTTTCAGATAGATCGATCCCTAAACGCGCAATCGCGTCGCCAACTCCCGCTAAATGATCATCCGGGACGCAGATAAAAATTATATTACTTTCGAAAATTACTTCTGTTGCCAGGGAAGATTTAATTTCAATATGCGGAAAAATCTTTCTTAAGGCAGGATGTCCTGCATCATTCGTTTCAATAATTCCGCGGATAGGAATATTAAATTTGGAAAAATGATATGCCAAAACCGAACCCACCCTGCCCGCTCCAATGAAGCACAGCGCGGGATCGGAGGTTTGCGCCACGTTTAAAACTCACCTTTTCTATGTGAAATATCCTTCGGGAAGTACCGGTTATAAATCAAGTCGCTGAATTCCAACGCTTCCCTGGAATAGGGATTAATGCTTGCGTTCATGAAGAAATTATCGATTATCGATGAAGCCTGTTTCCAGTCGAGGGTTTTATTCAAAGAAGAGATTATCTCTTCATAATGTTGTTCTTTCTTATGAAATACTTTTTTGATAAACTTCTTCCGATATTTAGGTGAAATGTAGACGCTCAGATCCACAAGATCTTTAGCCTTCATTTTGCTGCCAATAGCGCTGGCCAAAGCATCCGCGGCTGACGCGGTAACTTCTTCTTCCTCCTCTTCATATTCTTCTTCAACTTCCTCTTCCTCCACCTCGACTTCCGGCTGTTCCTGCTGTTCCGAAACAGAAATGCTCTCGACTTCCAATTCTGGCTTCTCTTTTTCAATATCCGCTATTTCCGGGGTCGGCTCAACTTTCTCGGCGGGAGCAGCCTTTAGCTCTTGCAATGTTTTGCCGGCGCGCAGTATTTGGTCTAATTCCGAAATGATGATTTCTTGAGTTCCAGCATTTCGTTCCTTTTCGATTAATGCGGTGTAATCATCCAGTTTTCTGTCGCCATAAGCAGTGGAGACCAGCTCCAGTGGTATCTTGTCTATTCCGCTAGCCCGCCCTTCGTTTAGGAAGTCAAGTATGGTCTTGGTAACCTGGAGCGTCATTTCAACCGGGCTTTTGGAGAATACCTGGCTGTCAACCCCATCAATCAGTTCTTCAAATTGATTTTGTGAAATCTCGCGCATATATTTCTTATTGAAGTATTCCGTAAATGCATCCTTGTAGTAAGTAAATTTTTCAAAATATTTCAGCATGTCGTAGACTTCAATAGTAGTAATAGTGCTATTATCTTTGAACAGGAATTGTGTTAGGGTTTGGTGAGGCCGCATCAGATAGCTCGCCTCCAGTTTAACCGCCCTTTCCAGCAGCAGGTTGAATTTGTTGACAGAAAAGGTTGCAGTTTGTTTCAGGACATCAAATATTTTATCAATCAAAACTTGAATTTCGGGATTATCATAGTCGAATTTGTCGCTCGAGGAAAATTTTTCTGCCTCGTCCCTTATCCAGGTTTCGACTTCCTGGTTAAAAAAGTGCTTGATTGATTCCGGAATTTTGCGGGTCATGATGTAGTTCAAGGGAATGTTATCCATACCCGGTTGCATGATTTCTTTTCGTATTTTTTGTTTTATATTTTCAATTATTTGGTCTAACATAAGTATTACTCCAATTGTTTGTTCATTTTAATATGCGTGTATCTATTTTGCAAAGGATTTTTAAAGCGTGATTTCTTTAGCATTGCTATTACAGTCGATACAGTTAAGAAAATACAGGTTCGGCCGGAAAAACCAAAAATTTAACTTAACGGGTTGGAATCCTCAGGTTTTTAATTTTTTCTTTCGAGCAGCCGGAAACAAAATATTGTTTAGTATTAACCGGTAACCCGGCGAATTCTTGTGAAGCTCCAGTTGAGTAGGAGGATCGCCAACGGCATGGGTGTAGTCCTCGGGGTCATGACCGCCGTAAAATGTGAATGTGCCCTTGCCATTATTTCCATGAATATAACGAACCTCATTGGTGCCTTCTACCTCTCCCATTATGATAATCGATGGCTTGATTTTTTCGCGGTTGAACATGGTTGTTTGACCCATGAATCCCTTTACCACGCTGACATGATTCTGCGTGAGCATGGTAGGGACCGGATCGTATTTCGCGGAAAATTCAAATAGGCTAAAGTAATCCGTCTCCGGGTCCCTAATTCGGGGAGCAAAACTGGGGGGAATGTCGATATCGGAAAATTCATATAGGTTGGGATCGGTATATAACTTAAAATCCTGAAAGGCTAATGTTTTCGAATAGTCCAGTTTTTGCTGAAAATCAGGTTGTGGCGGATTACCGTCGTAGGGGGATTCGACGATGTCCACACCATCGGCGGAGAGAGCAATATCCAGCGCGTCGGTTGCAGAGCACATTGCAAAGAGGAATCCGCCCTTGGTGACGTACTCCTTGATTTTCCGGGAAACCGCATTCTTCAATTCCGGGACGTTCGGAAATCCCAACTTGGCGGCGATTTCCTCGTTTGACCTTACTTCTTCCCGATACCACAGCGCATTCCTATAAGCACCGTAGAACTTCCCAAACTGCCCGGTAAAATCTTCGTGATGCAAATGCAGCCAATCGTAATCGAGCAGTTTATCCTCCAGCACCTTTTCATCGTAGACTTTATCGTATGGAATCTCGGCATAAGTCAAGGCAAGGGTAACCGCATCATCCCAGGGTTGCGTTGTGGGTGGTGTGTATACCGCAATTTTGGGAGCTTTTTCTAACAGCACTCTCTCCATGTTTTCCGATTCGATTGTCGCGTAGATGTTGTTCATTTCGGTGGCGTTAATTATCTCGTATTTGACTCCCCTGATCCTACATTCGCTTTCCAAGCCGGGGAACGCCGGCACCAGGAAAGACCCTCCACGATAATTCAATAACCACTCCAGGTTAATACCGCGCTCAATCGACCAGTATGCAATGCCATAAGCTTTTAAATGATCGGTTTGAGCAAAATCCATGGGGATGAGGCAATGCTGCCCGCGCAAAGACGCAGCACTCAAAATAAGAATTAAAAATAGCGAAATGGAGGCGGACTTCACGGCATTGCTTCCTGCATTTGGTTGCGAATTTTTCCCAGGCGCTTTCGCGCCTGATGGCTGAATTGGCTTTCCGGAAATTCAACCAATAGTCTGTCGTACAATTGAAACGCGCGGGGAAGATCACCGATGTCCCTCTCGAAAATATTGGCCATCAAAAACAGCGCTTCGTCAGCATAAAAGATCATTGTAGAATCCGAAACAAGTTCATTGCAAAAATCTATTGCCTCGATGGATTTCCCGATTTCCTGAGATAAACTGGCTGCTTTCAGAAGCAGCCGCGCTTTTAAATCAAGGGGAGGATTCTTCTCGAGGGCACTTTCCAATTTACTAACCGCCTCGGATTTCTTATCCTGAAACAATAACAGATCCGCTTTGGCATACAATGCGAGAATTTCCGGTGCTGATTTGGCTTCCGCGAGAAGCACCTGTAATTCCAATGCATCGTTGGTAACTGTCCCCTCCGTGCCTTCCAATTGAATAATGCGGTCGAGGTAATCTTTACATTCGGAATAATTACCCCGGTAAAATTCAATCTTTGCCTGCAGGATCAATGCATTTGCAGCAAATTTATTTGATTGTATCTTCTTGAATACTGCCGCAGCTTCGTCAAGATCGCCTTTCATTAAGTAACATTCACCTAAAAACAGACTGGCCCTCTCAAAAATTTCCAGATTCCTTGTATAGGAATCAGATATCATCGTAAAAATTCTTATCGCATTGTCGATATCGAAAAAGAACTCTTTGTAAATAAGACCCTCCACCAGACTGAGCTCCGCCACTTCAGGATGGCTCGGATATTTTTCGCGGACCAGGTTGATAATCACAATGGCTTGTTCGGCATACTCCTGGTCATTTTTCGAATGCGCTAATTCCAGATTGCTCTTGGCGGCGCCCAAATACGAAGTGAATAAGAAAGGTGATTGAGGAAATCGACTAATGATGGTTTGGTAGCAACGGAGCGCCAGTTCAAATAATGAATCGGCCTGCATAGCTCGCCCGAAATCAAGCAAGTACTTTCCCTGAGTTTTATTGTCCTCTAATGTTTCATAGACGCTCAGGGCCCTATTGTATGCCTGATATTTCTGGTAGAATTTTGCCAAAAGAATTCTAAGTTCAGGGATTTCAGGAAATTTTTTGGTCTCTTTTTCTATCAAACTTGCCAGGTCTTCAAGTTCATCATCCTCAATCTCCATCGATAGAACTTGTCTCATCGTGGCGAGATATAGATTGGGCTCTTTCTTCAAATATTCAAGATAAAATTCAAGCGCCTTGGAATTTTGAAATCGATTGCGATAAATGCTTGCGATATTCTGCAGAAAATAAATTCTTTTGGGATGAATCTCAAAACCCATTTTATACACTTCAATTGCATCGTCGTATAGATTTTGCGTTAACATAGCATTGGCAACTAAGGTAAAGACAGCAACATTATTCTTATGGATATCCAAGGCCGTTTTCCACACTTTTATTGCTTCCTTTTGCCTGTCAGCTTCGTAGAGAGCACTCCCGTAATCGATTTCGTAGCGGGGATTGAGCGGGTCGAACATCTTCTGTTTGTTGATTAGATCTAAAGCGTCATCGGTGCGATTGAGGCTTAGCAGGGCTTGCAGCAATTCGCCGTAATATTGCTCCGTTCCCGGTCGGCTTTGATATAGTTTTCCAAGAATGATAGCAGCCTGGTCGTATTTATCGGCCTGCATTAACTTCCGGGCAATACGAAACTGGCTACGTTCCTCCGCGGTTTGCTGACTCTGGCTATCAGTCTGTTGCCCAGTTGTGTTCACAGAAAAAAGGAGAAAAAGCAATAAAGAAAGAATCCATTTTTCTTTTTTGTGAATAACTTTCATTTAAACCTGTTGAGATTTATCAAAAGTAAGCGGCGATGGAATCGGCAAACATCCAACCTTTCTCTGAGAGCCGGAGATATCGATCATCCACTTCGATTAAATTATTTTCAGACAAGTATTTTATTTTTGAATTAAACCTTTCAGAGCAATCAACGCCAAAACGGTTTCGGAACTCGCTTAAATTTATCCCTTTCTGCAACCGCAGATTTAAAATCATATACTCAAAGATTAAATCATCATCGGAAAGATTCTCCTGAAAATCTATGGGCAAGTTTCCCATGTCAAGCGCGTCCAGGTAAGCGGAAAGGGATCGTTTATTCGCATGGCGCTGATTGTTAAAAAACGAGTGCGCAGACGGACCCAAGCCAAGGTAGGGTTTATGATTCCAGTAAATCAGGTTATGCTTGCAAAGATTATTTTCGCCAATGGAAAAATTAGAGATCTCATAATGATGATACCCGTTTTCTTTTAGTATGGCGCTGGCGAGCCGGTAATAAGATGCTTCCTCAGCGTCTTCAAGTGGATTCAACTGTCCCTTCAACATTTTCCTGTGGAAGACCGTACCCGGTTCAAAGATCAGCGTATAGCAGGAAATGTGTTCCGGTCGGAGTCTGATGGTTTCCCCGAGGCTCTTCTTGAAGGAATCCAATGTGATACCCGGGAAAGCAGTCATTAAATCGATATTGATATTGGAAAATCCAGCCTCACGGGCAAAACTGAAATTTTCATAGACATCTTCAGCAGAATGGATTCTTCCCAGGAACGTTAATTCGTCGGGATTAAAGCTCTGAACTCCCAGACTCAGCCGGTTAAAGCCTATGTTTTTGAGGAAAGATAATTTAGAATGAGTCAGCGTTCCCGGGTTTGCTTCAACAGTAATCTCAGGTTTTTCAATGAAACTGAGATTTGAAGTGAGGGTATCCCAGATTTGCAGCACCTGTTTTTCTTTCAAAAGCGAGGGGGTTCCTCCGCCAAAAAAAATGGTGTGAAAAGTGTAATCAGAAAAGATTGGTGAGCGAATCTCTATTTCCTTTTGAAGCGCGCTGATGAAACTGTCAATCCGGTCAAGGGCGGTGATAGAGTAAAAATCACAGTAGTCACACTTCTTTTCACAAAAGGGTATGTGGATGTATAAACCGGCTTCCATTTCTTACCTGACGACCTTTCCCAATCTATCCCAGCGAATTTTGCTAAAGACACGGTGAACAGGTTGAGCCGGATCCAGGGATAAATAAATAATCAGCGGTCTGCCTACAATATTCTTCCGCGGGACAAATCCCCAGGAACGGCTATCCAGACTGTTATCACGATTATCTCCCATCATGAAATAGTGACCGAGGGGGACCGCAATCGGTCCAAAATTGTCCCGATTACCTTGATAAAAGGAAATCTCATCATAATAATCCTGTTTAAAAATTCCTCTATCCATATGCTTTATTTGTGGAGGGATTGGGAAGGGGGTTCCATCCGTAAAAACTCTTTTGTTCTTTGATTCCACCATTTGCCCTCCAATAGCTATGCACCTTTTTATGTAATCCAGAAAAGGATCTTTGGGATACTCAAACACGACAATATCGTAAGGCTGCGGATCGGTGATGGTCGGAAAACTGAGTGAGGGGACCTCAATTCCGGTACGAGTCCAGGGGATGCCAATCCAGTCCGGTGTCCGGGCGCCGTAAACAAATTTGTTCACCAGCAAGAAGTCACCAATTAGCAACGTGTTTTCCATTGAGCCGGTGGGAATTTTGTAGGCTGCAATCACAAACTGTCGCAAAATGAGCGCAGCAAATAGTGCGATTAATATGGCTTTAATGGTATCTGCCTTCTTCATTTTCGGTGTCAAATCCTTATCCCTTCTTTATTTCATTTTTCCTTATTTAATCGAAAAACAACCGGTGAAGGTTCCTCGTTTATTTTGAGTAAGCATAAATTAGTGTATTAACGAACGACATTCCCCAGACGATTCCAGCGGATTTTGTTAAACAAGCGGTATGCCGGCATTCGGGAATCCCATGACAGCCATATGATCAGCGGTGTGCCGACAATATTTTCCGGAGGAACAAATCCCCACGCCCGGCTGTCCAAGCTGTTATCACGGTTATCGCCCATTACAAAATAATGATGAGATGGAACTGTTACCGGGCCAAAATTATCCCGGCTCCCCAGCTTCGGGTCGAAAACCTCAAAAGATTCATTCTCCCGTGAGAAGATGCGACGGTCAATAAATTTCATGTGCGGTGGCCGTGGGAACGGATTACCGTCCACGTAGACCTTCTTATCTATGATCTCAATCGTTTGCCCCCCCACGGCTATGCATCTCTTTATGTAGTCCAACAAAGGGTCAACCGGATATCGAAAGACCACGATATCGTAGGGCTCCGGTTGGGCAATAGCCGGAAACCGAAACCATGGGACATCGAACCCGGTTTTGGTGAAAGGAATTCCGATCCAATCCGGGGTTTTTGCGCCATACACAAATTTATTGACAAACATAAAATCACCTACCAGCACGGTGTTTTCCATGGAACCGGTAGGTACTTTATAGGAGGCAATTACAAATTGTCGTAAAACCAGCGCCGCAAACAATGCGATTACCACTGCTTCAATAAGTTCTCGTGTTTTGCTTTTTGGAGTTACTGCCATCTCGTTAGCCTCTCTTGAAGAAGTTCTTTGAAAAATTCAATGCTCATCAGTGCTATTCTGTTTCTAAATCTCATAAATTAATCTGTGGATAAAACCGCCAAAAATGCTTCCTGTGGAATTTCAACTCTCCCAACCTGCTTCATCCGGCGCTTGCCTTCTTTCTGCTTTTCGAGAAGTTTGCGTTTGCGGGTTACATCTCCACCGTAGCACTTGGCCAGCACATTCTTGCGCAGCGCTTTCACCGTTTCCCTTGCGATGATCTTACTTCCGATTCCAGCCTGGATGACAACCTCAAACATCTGTCGGGGGATGATTTTTTGCAGCTTGCTGCACAGCCGCTTGCCGTGCTCGTAGGCTTTATCTTTGTGCACTATGATTGAAAGTGCGTCAAGCACTTCCCCGTTAATCAACATATCCAGTTTCACAAGATCGGATTCGAAATAACCCTCAAATTCATAATCGAGCGAAGCATATCCCCGCGTAACCGACTTGAGCCGGTCAAAAAAATCAAAAATCACTTCCGACAATGGAAGCAGGTATTCGATATCGGTTCGGGTCTTATCCAGATAAAATGTGTTCTTTGTGATTCCTCTTTTCTCCATTGCCAATTTCATAATATTGCCTATATACTCCGGGGGAGTGATTATGGTCGCTTTGATGTAAGGTTCTTCGATTTTGGATATTTTTACCGGTGGTGGCATTTTAGTCGGATTATCAACAAATGTGGTTTTGCCATCCGTTGTGGTTACCCGGTAAACAACATTTGGCGTGGTAGCGATGATGGATTGCTCGAATTCCCGCTCCAGCCGTTCCTGAACAATTTCCATATGGAGAAGCCCGAGATAGCCGCAACGGAAACCAAATCCAAGTGCCTTGGAACTTTCCGGTTCGTAAAATAACGAGGAATCATTTAAGGCAAGTTTTTCAATTGCGCTGCGCAGGTCTTCAAAATCATTGGTATCGACCGGATACACTCCGGAAAATACCATTGGTTTCACCTGACGGTAACCGGGCAAGGCCTTTTCAACCGGATTATGTGCGCTGGTAACCGTATCACCCACTTTGACGTCACGAATGTTTTTGGCGCCGCAAATTAGATACCCGACTTCCCCAGTGGATAATTTTTTAGTGCGGATATGCTTCAGCAATAAAACTCCCAATTCTTCCACTTCGAAAGTGCTGCGGGTAGCCATGAACTTAACCTCTTCCCGCTCATCAATTTTGCCATTGAAAATTCTGATTAATGCGACAACACCGCGGTATTTATCAAAGGTAGAATCAAAAATGAGCGCTTGCAGAGGCGCATCGGGATTTCCCTCCGGGGGAGGTATCCGGTGCTGGATTGCATGGGTAACTTCTGCTATTCCATGTCCGGTCTTGGCGCTGACCAATAAAATTTCCTTCTCATCGCAGCCGATCAATTCCATGATTTGATGCTTGACCGATTCGATTTGGGCGCTGGGCAGATCAATCTTGTTGATCACCGGGATGATAACCAGATCATTTTCAATAGCCTGATACAAGGTGCTGATGGTTTGCGCCTGCACCCCCTGCGCCGCATCAATTAAAAGTAGCGCCCCTTCAGCTGCGGCCAAACTGCGGGAGACTTCATAACTGAAATCTACGTGACCCGGCGTATCGATTAAGTTGAAAATGTATTTTTGACCATCGGGTGCTTTGTATTCCATCCGCACTGCGTGGGCTTTGATGGTAATGCCGCGCTCCCGTTCCAGATCCATGCTGTCCAACACCTGTTCTTTAATCTGTCGCTGCTGGAGTGCACCGGTGTACTCCAGTAACCGATCCGCCAGTGTTGATTTGCCATGATCAATATGGGCAATAATGCAGAAGTTGCGAATGTTTTGAATTTTCATTAAGGGCCGTTCTGAAATTCCCAAAAATATGAAATACAAATTTCCCTATTTGCAAACATAAAAAATACAACAAAGATGCTCAAATTACAAATAGATTGGTAAGCAGAGGAGGGAAGAATTCCGAATTTGAAAATCTAACAAGAAATTCTGGCGGAGCTATTCGGTCAAATCCAATTTCTTTCTTCAAGTAACCTATACTGATATCTCAATATAGGCACTATAACTGTGTGGCTCCGGAATTTCACAGCTGTCAATGCGTAATCCTTCTAAATGAAATTCGATTATCTCTTTCATATTTTTTTCAGCTTCTCTTTTGGTGTTACCAGTTGCTGCGCATCACTTTAAATCAGGCGAATAAGCTGAATAACCAGTCTTCGTTTTTTCTAATGTGACTCGATATTTTGTCATTTTTAGATCCGCCTAAGACACCACCGGCTCCGCCTTCTCAGGATCAACCCCCAAATCTTTAATCGCCTTCTTAGCCCCATCCTTTTTGATCTCGCCTCTCTGTGCCAACTGATGAAGCACGGCAATTGCTATACATTCAGCATCCACTTCAAAAAAGCGGCGCAGGGTTTCACGGGTGTCACTCCTTCCGAAACCGTCGGTTCCAAGTGCGAATAGACCACCGGGCACCCAGCGTGAAATCTGATCGGGGACAGATTTCATAAAATCAGACGCAGCGACAAATGGACCTTCTTCCTTCTCCAAAATTTCTTGAATATATGATTTCTTTGGGGTTTTGCCCGGGTGCAGCATATTCCAGCGCTCAACTGCCAGTGCATCTCTGCGCAATTCATTGTAGCTGGTGGCGCTCCATACATCCGTTAACACGTCATATTTATTTGCCAGAATTTCTTGCGCCCTTAATGCTTCTCGTAAAATGGTTCCGCTCCCAAAAATATGAGCTTTGGGTCGCTGCTTTTTCTGTCCTTTTCGCCCCGGCGAACCTCCGGTCTTGAATTTGGATATCGAGGAGAATTTGTACAACCCCTTGATAATTCCTTCTTCGACACCATCAGGCATCTTTGCCATGGCATAATTTTCATTGCCGACAGTGAGATAATAGAAAATATCTTCTCGTTCGGTATACATTCGCCGCAATCCATCCTGAATAATGACTGCAATTTCATACGCCCAGGTGGGATCGTATGAGATACAATTGGGAACTGTGCTTGCCAGCACATGGCTATGACCGTCCTGGTGCTGCAACCCTTCACCCAACAATGTAGTACGACCGGAGGTGGCGCCGATAAGAAATCCCCTGCCCCTTTGATCTCCAAAAGCCCAGATCAAATCGCCAATGCGCTGAAACCCAAACATTGAGTAGAAAATGAAAAACGGGATAGTGTCAATTCCATAATTTGCGTAGGAGGTTCCGGCAGCGTTGAAAGAACAAAAAGACCCCGCCTCGGTTATTCCCTCCTCCAGTATTTGTCCTTTTTTATCCTCACGGTAATAAAGCAAGGTATCAGAATCGACTGGCTCATAGAGCTGACCGACGTGGGAATAGATTCCAAATTGACGGAAGAGAGATTCCATTCCAAATGTGCGGGCTTCGTCGGGAATAATCGGCACAACCCGTTCGCCTATCTTATTGTCCTTCATCAGCATTCCAAGCATCCTCACGAATGCCATAGTCGTGGAGACTTCCCGCTCCGACCCCTCATAAAATTCCTTAAAGAAATCCTTATCGGGCACCTCGTGCGGTGCTGCAAGAATTTTCCTTTGTGGAATGAATCCCCCTAATTTGCTTCTCATATCCTTTAAATACTTTATTTCCTCACTATCTTCAGGAGGACGATAAAAGGGCGCTTCGGCAAATTTCTTATCCGGTATGGGAATATCGAAGCGGTCACGGAATTCCCGCATTTCTTCTTCATTTAATTTTTTTTGTTGATGGGTAATGTTTTTTCCTTCGCCGGCTTCTCCCAATCCGTATCCCTTAATGGTTCTAGCTAAGATTACCGTCGGAGATCCTTCATTCATGACCGCCGCCAGGTATGCGGCGTGCACTTTTGCCGGATCATGACCACCCAATCGTAATTTTTTTAACTCCTCGTCTGACAAATCCTGAACTAATTCGAGCAGCCCGGGACTTTCTCCAAAAAAGTGTTCGCGGATATAGCTTCCCGGCTCAACCAGATATTTTTGCAAATACCCATCAACCATCTTTTCATTGCGCTCAATTAATTTTCTGCTTTCGTCTTTTTCGAATATCGGGTCCCAGTCGCCTCCCCAAATCACTTTAATGACATTCCAACCGGCGCCCCTAAAAATTCTTTCAAGTTCCTGGATGATATTTCCGTTACCCCGAACCGGTCCATCCAGTCGCTGTAAATTGCAATTAATTACAAAAATTAAATTGTCCAGTTGCTCGCGAGCGGCCAATGTGATTGAACCGAGCGTTTCCGGCTCATCGGTTTCGCCGTCTCCGATGAATGCCCAAATGCGTTTTTTTTCCATATTCTTCAAGCCACGGTCTTCCAAATATCGGGCAAATCTGGCTTGATATATTGCCGAAATAGGTCCCAAACCCATCGACACAGTAGGTACCTCCCAAAAATCGGACATTAACCACGGATGTGGATATGATGATAGCCCCTTCTTTCCGACTTCGCGGCGAAAGTGTTCCATCTGTTCAGTGGAAATTCTTCCCTCTAAAAATGCGCGGGCATAAATTCCCGGCGCAGCATGTCCCTGGAAATAGACAATATCTCCGTTAAAATCATCATCCTTTCCCTGGAAAAAATGATTGAATGCGACTTCGTATAGCGTGGCGGCAGATGCGTAAGTAGAAATGTGTCCACCAAGTCCCTCAAATTTCTTGTTGGCTTTTACTACCATCGCCATGGCGTTCCAACGGATGAGACTCTTAATCCGCCTTTCGATTTTTCTATCTCCCGGATATGAAGGTTGTTTATTTGCCGGGATGCTATTAATGTAAGGTGTATTGGCTATTAACGGAACGCGAACTCCCTTAAGGTAACTGTTCCGAAGCAGTTCCGCCAGCAGAAATCTTACCCGTTCCTCGCCACGACCCGTCAGTACACTCTGGAGAGCTTCAAGCCACTCGGCGGTTTCATCCGTATCAATATCACCAAATACTTGGGGGACATGACTATGTTTGAATAGTATTTCTTCTTGCGACATGAAAATTCCTCGATTCTTTTTTATTTTCTAAATGGTAATGAGGTTGTAAAAAAAGTTGACCGTAAATATAAAAACTTTATAATTTGTACACAAGAATTCACGGTTAGTTTAGACTTTTGAAATTTATTAAACTAAATTAAGGATATTGATTCTAATGCCTAAAGAGATCGAAAGAAAATTCCTGGTTATTGGTGAAGATTGGCGTAAGCAAATCACAGGGATTTTTTACCGCCAGGGCTATCTTTTTGCTGAAGCAAAATGCACAATCAGAATTCGTGCGGGTGGGGGAAAGGGCTACTTAACCATAAAAGGAGAAACACATGGAGCCGTGTGTGATGAGTTTGAATATGAGGTTCCAATTAAAGATGCAAATAAATTGTTGGCCAAGTTTTGTAATAGTCCCTTAATTGAAAAGCGAAGATATAAAGTCAAGTCTGGAGAATTGGTTTGGGAAATTGATGAATTTGAGGGCGAAAATAAAGGTTTGATTTTGGCTGAAGCGGAATTAACATCTGAAGACCAGGAAATTGAGTTGCCGGATTGGATTGGAAAGGAAGTGACGGGGGATCCGAAATATTATAATGTAAACCTTGTGAAAAATCCGTATTCAAAATGGAATAAACATAAGGAATAGTCAAATGGCTCTTCTGCTCAGAAAAACAAAGGAACTGGAAGGAGAGATTGACCAATACCTCGATCTCGTAGTAAAGGGAGGACTATACTTTAAGCAAGGAGTAAAGTTCTATCTGAATGGGGTAAAAAAGGAATTTGAGGATCGCTTGACAGAACTGGATAAAATTGAGAGTGAAGCCGACTTGCTGCGCCGCACGATCGAGAATAAACTCTATGCGCAAACCTTAATTCCGGAAGCCCGCGGGGACGTGCTGGGATTATTGGAAAGCACTGATCATGTGCTCAATCTGACTCAGGAAACCCTGCACCATTTTGCGATTGAGTCCCCGGAACTGCTCCCGGACTTAACTCAACTGTACTTAGATCTGACCGAGGTTACGGTTACTGCAATGGATAATCTGGTACTTGCAATCCGCGCTTACTTTCGGGATATATCAAATGTCAGAGATCACATCAATAAAGTGCTCTTCTATGAGAAGGAATCCGATAAGCTTGGAAAGAAAATAAAAGAAGAGATATTCGGGCGTGATATTGACTTGAGCCGGAAAATTCATCTTCGTTACTTTATTGACCGTTTGGAAAAGACAGCCGATTTGGCTGAAGATGTCTGTGATCGACTGGCGATTGCCACTATTAAACGATCCGCATAGGGTAGGTTGAGTAAATGGATTGGGGATGCCTATGTCAGCGCTGCTCTTGCTTACTCTCTCAGCCACTTACTTAGCCTTTTTCATTTTCAATTTCGAATTTGGGATTTAATATCATGATCTGGTTATTTCTACTCAGCGGACTTTTCTTGGGCTGGTCCTTGGGCGCGAATGATGCTTCCAATGCCTTTGGTACGGCGGTGGGTACCAGAATGGTCCGGTTCAAGGTTGCTGCCATGGTTGCCAGCATATTTGTTATTTTAGGCGCGGTAATTGAAGGCGCGGGGCCTGCCAAAACATTGAATGAATTAGGAGCGGTGAATGCCTTAGCCGGTTCGTTTACGGTGGCATTGGCGGCAGCCGTCTCGGTTACCGTGATGACGCGATCAAGATTACCAGTATCAACTTCGCAATCCATTATTGGGGCGATTATTGGCTGGAACATTTTTGCAGGTGTGTCTACCGATCTGAATCTGCTGGGCAAGATTGTTTCCACCTGGATATTCTCACCAATCCTGGCAGCCGCGTTTGCTTTTATTCTCTTTCATGTCTTCAAAAAAACACTCTGGAAACTCGATGTTCACATGTTAAGGCAGGATGCCTACAACAGATTGGCCCTGCTTGTGGTCGGCGCGTTTGGCGCATATTCATTAGGAGCGAATAACATAGCCAATGTCATGGGGGTGTTTGACCCTGTTTCTCCACTCAAGGATATAAATATCTTAAACATGGCTGTCATTAGCGGGCAACAATTGCTGTTTTTAATCGGGGCGCTGGCCATTGCGGTAGGTATTTATACGTATTCAGAAAGAGTGATGCAAACCGTGGGAAACAATCTGTTTAAGCTGACACCTATTGCGGCATTAATTGTAGTGCTTGCGGAATCGTTAGTCCTTTATCTATTTGCCTCGCAGGGGTTAAAGAGTTTGCTGGAAGGGATTGGCTTACCAGCAATTCCACTTGTACCGGTATCCAGCTCGCAGGCCGTTATTGGTGCGGTTGTTGGAATTGCAATCGCAAAGGGCGGCAAAGGGGTTAACTATACGGTTCTGAAAAGAATTTCCATTGGATGGGTGATAACGCCGATTTTAGCTGGATTTATTTGTTTCGTTTCGCTCTTCATTATGCAGAATGTGTTTGAGCAAAAAGTTATTGAATCAAAAAGCCATGAACTTTCGATAAACGCCTCTCAATTCTTTTCCAATCGATAATGCTGGCAATGTTTCGGATTTTTGATGAAATTAAGTTTTTCTTGACTCAAAATATTTTGCAAATTTTCGGTATTAAAAAACCATTAATGAGGAGAAAAACTAATGAAACCCAAGCAGATTGTTATTTTAATTTTAGCGGTGCTTTTGCTAATCATCTTGTTGCAAAATACCCAGGTTATTAATTTTCATATCCTGTTCTGGACCATCAGCATGTCCCAGATCATCCTATTGATTTTAGTTATTATCCTATCATTTTCTCTTGGCTATTTTACCCATTATTTCGTACAGCGAAGAAGAGCTGGCCAAGCGGAAAAATCATAACACAAATTCGAGACGAAAACCGGTTTGAAAAACATGGTAGGAAGGAATTATTGATTACTCATGTCTTCATAAAATTCCTGATACAATTTCTCAATCCCTTCCGGATATCCAATTATGGTCAACCGATCGCCTTCCTGTAAAACGGTATGCCCTTGCGGAATGATAATGTTGCCTGCCCTGTGAATCAGGGCAATCAAACTTCCATCAGGTAAGTTTAAATCATGAATAGGCTCACCAATTAGGGGGGCAGTTTTGTTATCGGAGTTCAATATTAATGAAAGAAAGCGGTCGTCTCTGAGGAGAATTTCCTTTATCTCCTGTTCATTTTGGGCAACAAGCCAGTGTCGCATGAATTTGTCATCATCCACATGCCCGGCAAGCTGGGCTAGGATGCGCAAATGCTGTCCGGGGTTTTCTTCGGGACTCACCAAAAAGAAAAAAGCATGAACAGGCGCTGGTGAAGTACCTTCACCCAAAAATTCTTCATCAATTTCAACCAAAACGCCCTTTTGAGTTCTCACCATCACCATCTCCGGATGATCAATTTCAGGCAACCGCAAATGAGGTAAGGCAACTCCGTGTGATACCGGCGTTGCACCAACACGAGTACCTTGCATAAATCCATCAACCAGTACTTTTGATTTACCGGGAAATTTTTTGGAAAACTGTTCAACTGCCCTTTCAACGACATCGCTAAAGTTTGTTTTATTCTTGATATCAATTAAATTGGCGCTTGCAATTACAACATCATACGGATCCTTTTCCCTCACACCTTTTTCTATTAGAATACCCCTTAATTCTCTGTCCAGTCCTTCAAAACGTTGCTTACCCAATCGCGCAAAGATGTGGTAAATAGCGCCCCCTCTAACGACTTTGTTTTTAGCATAGTAAAAATACCAGACTGTAGCCAGTGCAATGAGTCCGAAGGAAAAAAGAATTGATATCCAGCCCATTTCGGTAATTAAAACCAGTGGTGCAATAATGCCAAGAATATGCATCCATGGATATAACGGAGAACGATATCCGGGGTCGTAGGATTCGATTCGGCTTTCACGCATAATGATGACGGCAAGACAACTCAGCGCAAATAGTAAGAGTTGAAAAGCGCTTGCCAACTTGGCGATCTTGATTGGGTTCAGGAAAAATATACAAACAAGAATCATGGCCAGGGTTATGTAGATTGCATTTCGGGGTGTTTTATGCTTGCTTAACTTTCGAAAGAAATTTGGCAGGAGATGATCGCGGCTCATCGCCAACGGATATCGTGATGCGCTAAGGATTGCAGCATTCGCGACCGAAAAAAATGCCAATATAGCGGCAATCGTCATTATAATTGCTCCTTTTGCACCAATCAAAAATTCTGCGGCATGAGATACGGGTGTTAGATCTTTATAAAATTGTTCTTTGGGAAGAATACCGACCATTACATAAGTACCAACCCCATAAATTATAATTGCAGTAACCAGGGCAAGGAACATTCCGAGGGGCAGGTTCCGTTCCGGATTTTTCACTTCTTCGGAAATGCTGGCGATTTTGGTTATGCCCACATAACTGATATAAACTAATCCGGCGGTGCCATAAATAGACATAAATCCCTTATCAAAAAAACCTGTGAAGTGCTTGGGATTTATTCTGAGTAAGCCAACTCCCATAAAACCGGATAATATTATTAGTAGCCCAAACACCAGATAAATCTGGAAAACCCCACTTTTCTTAGCGCCAAAAAGATTCAGGATGGCAAAAATAATTGCAAAGAGTCCAGCCAGTGGAATTATTTGAATCGTCGGGAAAAACAAACTGACATATGCTCCCATACCAATTAAGGCAAAAGCTGTTTTTAGCGTAAGAGCAAACCAGGTTCCAAGACCTCCAATTGTTCCCCAATAGGGTCCCATACTTCGGTCCAAAAAGAAGTAAACCCCACCGGCACGGGGCATTGCAGTAGAAAGTTCTGCCATGCTAAAAACTCCGGGAATTAAATGGATTGCAGCAATTAAATAGCTCAAAATCACCGCTGGACCTGCCTGTGCCGCCGCGAGCCCTGGCAAAAGGAAAAACCCTGAACTTAAGGTTGCACCGGTAGCAAGCGCATATATATTAAAAAGCGTCAGCTCCTTTTTAAGACGCTTGGATTTCTCCAGAATTGCCATTAATATCTATCCATTCAGTTTGATTGCAAATATATCATCAATTTCTTGAAAGTCAAAATTAGAACCAATTGCATCACTTATAAAATCTTAATTCGATGAGCGGACAAATAATTTTAACCCATTCATCAAACTGGAAATTATTAACCGGTTCAGCCCTGCAGGAAATTCAGCCGGCGGAGAATTTCCATTATTCCTGGATTTACCTGACCAAAAACTATAGCAGAGCCAATTACCTCCAAAACACGTTCATGGAGTTGGGCTCAAAAGATACCGGAGTCATTCCACCGATTTATTCCTGGGGCAGGTTTTTGGAAAAGATTTATGAGCAGCTTGCTGAGGGTAAATACTTCCTCAGTTTCACCGATCAACTTTTTCTAATTTACCTTGTTTTGCAGAAAATCCGTGACCGGCTAAGTTATTTTTCCATGATCGCCACTCCTTTTTCTCCGCCCATTATCAGAAGTCTGCAATCCGTCATCAATGCGTTTTTGATGATGAATCCAACTAAATCTCACGGCTTTGAAAAAAGCGATGATCCTTTTGGGCTGGAACTGGAATTGATCATCGATCAATACCAAAAGAGCAAAGAAAATTTGTATTTGGATGAAGCGGATTTGCTCAACCTGGTTATCGAAAGAATTGAGTATGATTGCTTGAAGCAGATGTTCCCAACAGTCAAAAAAATGCTTTGGGAAATCGACGTTCCCGTTTATCCGCTGCAGCTCAACGTCATCAAAAAGCTCAGGAAATCAGGATGGGACATTCACTTTCTGCTTCAATACGATGATCACCCCGATTTTTCTAAAAACATGAATAGCACCTACCGACAAATCATCGAGATTGCAGATGGGGTCAAGAAAATCGACGACCCCCTAAAGCTGACCAGCACAATGTACCGCTTGAACATTGAAAGATTGGAATTGAATAAGGACTTGACATTGGCGAAGTACACCGATCGTTTCAGTGAGTCGGAAGAAATTGTTAAGCGAATAAAAAAGGATTTAATTGATGGTGGTTCGCCGGCCCATCGCATCAGTGTAACTGCCCCGGATGCTTCCCAATACCTGTCCCTACTTATAAATGCCTTCGCCAAACATGGTGTTCCGTTCACGGTGATGCAATCGCTGCCTTTGGCAGATTTGCTGCCGGTGCAGCATCTGCAGTTGCCACTGGAGCTTCTGCATGAAAATGAAGAGCTTTCCACCCTGAAAAAATTGTTGAAATCTCCTTTTTATAACTACCACGACGAATTAATTGGAATCCCTTTTGAAGCAATTTTGAACAGCCTGCGGGTTCAATACGATTTAAGGGTAATCTGCGGTCAATTGCAGAAATCGATTGAATATGATGAAAGTATTCCCTCCGCCCGCCAGGGGAATTATCAGACTGACCATAAAAAAAAGTTGTTGGAGGTTCTTAAGCAGATTGAAAAAGATATCGAACCACTCCGCGTTTCATTTTCTGAGGATGACTTCTTTGATTTTTTCACGGCTCAATTTGAAAAGCACCATATTGTCTCCAGAGTTTTAAAATGGAAGGACCATATCCCGCTTAAAAACATTGCCGATATACTGGGGGCGATCCGCGCCTTCGTAAATGGGCTGGATGTTTGGCGAAGCCAGGTAAATAAAATTAACAGGCACCTCCAATTCGCAGCTTCGCAGTCACTCGATCTTTTCCGCTTGGTCATCAATAATACTCACTTCCGGCCTTTTGAACCGCAGCAATATGGCGTGCAAATTCTCCCTATTCACTTTGTGGAATGTATTGACGCAGACAAGTTATATGTTTTGGGTTTAACCGACGACAATTTCCCGCGCCCGGATCTTCGAATATTTGGCAACCTCCCCCAATCAATCTCACATCTTTTTTCTCACAATCAGTTGTATGATGACCGGCGAATGTTTTTAAAGCTCATTCAAATCCCAGGCAAGGAAGTCCACCTCAGTTACCCGGAAAGAGAGAGCGAATCACTGAATGTACCGTCGACGCTGGTGTTGGAATTGGAAAGACTCACCAGCAAGGAGATTCTTTCGCCCATCCCGGTGCAGGTGTACTCTAAATCTGATATTTTATCGCATGCAAAGGCAGATCGTCCGCGGAAGGATGTTTTTAACAACGATAAGCTCACTCATTTTAAAAGACAGATCAACATTACCATTTCGAGAAATCGATTGCAGCAGCCCTTTGGACTTTACGAAGGGGATCTATCCAAAGAACAAACCATCACCTCATATCTTTCCGATTTATTTGAAACGAAAGAATTCTCCGTGTCGGCTTTGGAAAATTACGCCAAATTCCCTATTCAGTATTTTTTTCGCAGAGTTTTGCGTGTTGAAGAACCGGAGGTGTTTGAAGATTGGATTACACCCATTGAAAAAGGAAAAATGGTTCACAGGACACTGTATCGCTTTTATTCAGAGTTTAAGGAAGATCAACGGAGTCTGGAAAACCTGCTTAAAACTGCTGAAGATGAAATTCAGAAATTTCCGTTCCTCCCTTCGATACTGTGGAACTTGCAGCGGGAAGCCTTTCTCGGAAGCAAAAGCGGGGATCAAAAGGGCTTATTCCCGGCATTTTTCGAATATGAATCCGCACAAAATCAATCATTTCCGTTAAGACCGGTATATTTTGAAGTCCCCTTTGGCCAGTTCACTAAGCGGATTACTTCAGATCTATCATCTGGGTTCTCAGAACCATTTGAAATTGAGTGGGAGGGGCAGTGTTTGAAATTACGAGGCATCGCTGATCGGGTCGAATTAACTGGCGATGGCGGCATCGTTATCGTGGATTATAAAACTGGCAATTCGGCTTCTTTCAAAGATATATATGAGGGAAAATCTTTCCAATTGCCTTTCTATCTGCTTGCTATTACTGCGCTACTGAGATCGAAGGATTCCGGGGTTTTTCCGCTGGCGGGTTGCTATTATAAAATTAAGGACGAAACAGCAATTGAAAAGGAAATTTTATTCTCCGCATGGGCGGGCAGGGCATTAGACTCAAGACATGTTTTCCCTACCACAGAGCTGGGGAATGGTCTCACAGAATTGACCCTGGATGATTTTTTAGATAGAAGCATATCACATGCAACAAAATATTCTCAAGGAATTCGTCAGGGCAAGTTTCACCATCATGCGGATTTAAAAGAGTGCGAAATGGGTGGGCAGCATAGATGCCCTTTTGAACCGCTCTGTCGGGTCAACCGTTCAAAACTAAAACACCTATAAGATTTGGAATTAAATCAAGATCTACTGATAGGAGGCATTATGCACATTGGAAATTACGATGTGAAACTGGTTGATGCGGGTCGATTCCGTTTGGATGGCGGCGCGATGTTCGGCGTTGTTCCAAAAGTGTTATGGGAAAGGAAGAGCCCGCCTGACGAGAAGAACAGAATTCGAATGGCTACCAATTGTTTGCTGCTAAGCGGAGCGAATAAGAACATTTTGATTGACACTGGAATCGGCTACAAGTCGGATGAAAAATTCGCTAACATTTTCGCTATCGATTATTCCGAATTTGACCTCAACCGTTCTTTGCAAAATTTAGGTATTCAACATAATGAAATCACCGATGTGATTCTAACTCACCTTCATTTTGATCACACCGGCGGGGCTACACAATTTAACGACAATGGTCAGATCGCTGCGACTTTCCCAAATGCGAAATACTATGTTCAGAAAAACCAATTAGAATGGGCTAAGAACCCGCTGGAAAAAGACCGCGCCAGTTTCCTGAAAGAAAACTTCCATCCACTGGAAGAATCGGGACAGTTGGTCGTTTTGGAAAAAACAGGGGAATTATTCCCCGGAATCGAACTCATTCGTGTGGATGGTCATACCAGAGCACAACAGCTTGTTCTCATTCGCGGAGTGGAAAGAAATTTGCTTTTTGCCGGAGATTTAGTTCCTACTTCCAATCACATACCAATACCCTGGGTAATGGGCTACGACAATGAACCGCTTAAAACCATTCAGGAGAAAAAGGAAATTCTCGGCCGAGTCGTCAGGGAAAACTGGCTGCTGTTTTTTGAACATGATCCTGATATTCGCTGTGCAGCAGTAAGGAAAGGGGTAAAGGATTATGAGCTCCATGAAGTAATTGAATTTTGATCAATTGATATTTGGAACTTCTGAAAAATCAAGTTGGATCATACCATTTTGTCACTCTGAATTTAGTTCAGAGTCTGGAAAAAGAGATACCGAAATGAATTCGGAATGACACCTCTTAATTGAATTTTTCAGAAGTTCTTTACAACAAATCTCTTCGAATCATTCCACGGTAGGATAGCAGAAACAAAATAGAAATATGGATAACGGCGATAAGGGCGAATATAGAATTCACATGTTGGAATGTAAGATCGGCCGTTAAGAGGTTCAGTTCCAGCAATGGAGGAAGGGTAAAAATTAGCAGTTTGTAAATCTCGCTAAAAGTCTTTATAGGCAGCAAAGCGCCTTTGTTAACAATGCTTCCAAAAATGATGAATACGAATACCAGCCAGCTTAATTGCGGTCTATAGGAATATGAGAAACTGATCAAAAGCGTGGTCATCAGCAATATAATGCCGATCAAAAATAAACGGATTGGCAACAACAAAAAGAAATCTGCAGAGAAGAATCGAATCCCATAGACCAAGGCAAAGAACAATACCCAAAGCAAATCAACCATGATGATTAAAATGATTTTCGATAGGAAGAGGTATAGACGACCATTGGGTTTACTCAGGTAAAAATGAAGGGTATTTCCTTTTTCCAGAAAAAATATGGAGGGTGCGGTCACAAGATTTAGCAAGATAGCAAATACTGTAAAAACAGTCCAGATGGAATTATCAGCTTTGTCATCATACAAAAATGCCCAGAAAAAGAAGTGAAAAATAACGACGACAATTATTTCCCTGATATAGCGATGCTGGCGGATATAATTCAAATATCCAAAATGGATGTACGTCAAAAGTTTCATAAATTAAGTCTGTCGAGTCGAAATTAAATTTAATTGATGAATATGGTTTAAGAAATGAATAAAGAAAACTATACCCATTTACCCAAAGAGTATTCTTCCCAAAGATTTGATGAAAAGGATACTGATCCCAATCCCATTAAGCAATTCGAAAAATGGTTTTATGAGGCTCTAGATGCAAATTTAAGAGAACCCAACGCAATGGCGCTGGCTACTTCCACAAATATAGGGAAGCCCTCGGTCCGGATTGTTTTGTTAAAAAGCTATGATAAAAACGGATTTGTTTTCTTCACCAATTATGAAAGCCGCAAGGGAAATGAACTTTCAGAAAATCCCGTTGCCGCATTGGTTTTTTGGTGGGGGGAATTGGGTCGACAGATTAGAATCGAAGGAAGGGTGGAAAAGATTCCCAGAAAGGAATCGGTAGAATATTTTCAATCGCGTCCTGTTGAAAGCCAGATTTCGGCATGGACTTCGTCACAGAGCCAGGTAATAGAAAGCAGAGAAAGCTTGGAAAGAAGATATTTGGAAATTAAGAAGGGGTATGAAGGCAAAACAATCCCCTGCCCGTCTCATTGGGGTGGCTACCGCCTCATTCCCCAAACATTTGAATTCTGGCAGGGATGGGCAAATCGGTTACACGACCGCATTTTGTACACCAGAATAAAAGATGGATGGAAGATTCAACGGTTAGCACCGTGAGAGTTGCCACAGATTTCACGGATAATCACGGAGGTTTCCTAAATATTAATATTCCGCTCCGACGGAGCTTAGGATTGCTTTTGTGTTTGCATTTAGTGCTATAAATATATTGCTCCTAACGGAGCATTCAAAACATGCGAGTTTTCACCTTCCGTTACGAACGTAATGTTTATAGCCAACATGAGAACAAAAAATAATTAAGCCCCATGGGGGTGAAATAACCGGGGAACATTTGTAACGGAATCGCTAATCAATCGGGACGAGATAATCATTTCTGGAAAGATCCATTCAGAATAATCACACCGTTTTCAATCTCACCTGACTGGCGAGCAGGATTTTTTGGGAATCATTAAGGGCAGAATCCAAACATATAATCGGATAATTTGGAACATCGCGCATTAGCCGATCTACTGTTTTCGCATGAATTCTTTTATCCAGACAAACCACCAATTTCTTGGAGCCGGATTTGATCCGATAAAAAAGATTGCCCCCGGTTTTCTCTTGCCGAATTTCAGAACAAAGATCCCAGCCTTCCCTTAGCAAAATCTCACACAATATGTCTTTCGCCGGCGTTGATGCTTTGACCGTTTTTTTCGCGGACTTCAGGGCATTCCTAATTTCCTTTAATGATTTGACAGGTTTTTCGCCACCGTAAACAAAACCGGATGGCTGCAGTCGGAACGCTTTAAACCCGCCTGAAATCCCGTTGCACCCTTCATAACCTTTTGTCACTCTGCGCAGCCGTTCCATTCCAATGTCGGCAATGGTCCTTAAAATCACTCCGCTGGAAAGCTTATCATTCCGGGGCAGCGGCTCCGGTAGCTGCACCATAATAAATCTTCGATTTCCTCGATCTTCTGCATTTTTGAGTAAAACCGCATGAGCGGTGCTGGCGCTTCCGGCAAAAAAATCCAACACGATATCCTCGTCTTCGGGATTGGTTGAAATTTCCAACATCCGCTTTATCAACTCCACCGGCTTAGGAGTGTCAAATACAATATTGGTGTTATGAAAAATCTGCTTGATATGCGCTTTGGCGGTCTGGTTATGTCCCACCTCATTGTACAACCAGATACTTTTTGCCACCGATCCCTGCTGAACCTCACTGAGGAATTGTTTGAGCTGCGGCTTGGCTTCACCGTTTTTTCCAAACCAGATGCGGTTATCTGCCAGTAGCTTTCGATAATTCTTCTTGGAAGTTTGCCAGCAGGAACCCTTCGGCGGATTCACGACCTTGCCAGAAGGCGTTTTAATGGGATAGTCATATTCTCTGGAATAGGTTTTCACAGAGAATCCGCCCGGTTTCCAGGGACCGCGGGGGTCATTGTCAGGATTCTTATAGCGATCATCCATAGCTGCGGTGCGGGGCAGTAAATTGGGCGTCCAGGTTTCCTTGTTCTTGGCATATAGCAAAATATGGTCGTGGTTATCTGACAAATAGCGGGCATCATTCGCCGGGGAATATTTTTTTTGCCAGATGATGTTGGCAACAAAGCTTTCCTCGCCGAAGATTTCATTCATGAGCATGCGCAAGTGGTGAACTTCGGTGTCATCGATAGAAACAAAAATGACCCCATCCTCCTTTAGCAAATTCCGGGAAAGAAACAAGCGTGGGTACATCATGCTCAACCAGCTGGAATGGAATCGTCCCCCGGTTTCGGGATTAGTGGTGAGTCGCAGGCCCTCCTCATCTACCTGACCGGTTAGTTTCAGATAATCGGCTAGCGGATCTTTCCAATTATCAGGGTATAAGAAATCTTTGCCGGTGTTGTAAGGGGGATCAATATAAATCATTTTCACTTTTCCAAAGTAGGACTTCTGGAGCAGCTTCAGTACTTCAAGGTTCTCGCCTTCGATGAATATGTTGGTTGAATGCTTGAAATCAACACTCTCATTTGGAAGCGGTTTCAAGGAAGCATTGGTTGGACTCTGCAGGATTTGCTGCGCTTCTTTCTTTCCGGCCCAGGTGAATCCATATTTCTCATCAAGCTGGTTTTGTTCCCCATTGAGAATGGTTTTCAGCGATTCCCAATCCGGTTCGCCATTGGTGAAGATTTCCGGAAAAAGTTGTCTGAGTTTCTTAAGTCGGCTGTCTTGCATTCTAAGAATTGTCCTTTACACCGCCCTAAAAGACGGTATTAATTCTCTAATTGCCTTTTGATAATCAAAGCTGCCTCATGAATATCTTCCGCAACAAGATCAGGCGTTGGTTGTAATCCATTTGATTTGATTTTCTGATACTCCTCTTTTCCAAACCCGGTTAGCACCAAAATACTGAAAATGTTTAAATCTTTGCCTGTTTTCACATCAGTGAATTTATCGCCGATCATGATTGATTTTGATAAATCAATTTTGTGCTCCTCAACGGCCTGAAGAATCATTCCCGGTTTTGGCTTACGGCAGTCGCAATCCTTTCTGTAGTGTTTATTTCCAAAATCGGGGTGATGTGGGCAAAAATAAAATGCGTCAATAATTGCTCTGCCGGAAGCGAAATTTTCAGCCACCCGATTGTTTATCAGCCGGACAGTATTTTCATCAAAATAGCCGTAAGCAACCCCGCTCTGGTTGGATATTACAATTATTTTGAATCCCGCATCCTTAAGTGATTTTATGGCTTCGTCCGCGCCGGGTATTACCTGTATTTTATCGGGGGAGTCAATATAGCCAACTTCTTCAATGATGGTCCCGTCCCGGTCGAGGAATACAGCCGGTTTTGGTTTATCGGAAACCATGATTGTGGTACCTTCCTATCGGTGCAATGCAGGTGAGACTTCACGTCCAAAGTCTGAGAAATTTGAACTCGTTATTTCTTCTTTAACGCTTTTTCATAAAGTTTTAAATATTTTTTCGCCGAAGCATCCCAGGAAAAATCAGCCCGCATTCCGTTCTTCTGAATCTTGATCCATGTTTTTTTATCCTGGAACATCTCCACCGCAGTATTTACTGCTCGTAACATCTCTTTCGCATCGTATTTTTTAAAGGTGAAACCATTCCCTTTTCCGGTCTTCCGATCATAATTGCTAATGGTATCTTTCAATCCCCCCGTTTCCCGAACAACCGGTACGGTACCGTAGCGCAGGCTGTAAATCTGGTTCAAACCGCACGGCTCAAATTTTGAAGGCATCAGAAAAATATCAGATCCGGCTTCAATCAGATGCGCCAGCGTGTTATCAAACTTCAAATTAACGGCAAATTTCTTGGAATATTTCTTGGCTAACTTTTTGAACTTCTCATGATATTTCGGATCGCCTTCACCCAATAGGACTAACTGAATCTTAAGTTTCATCAACTTGTCGAAAACTTCGCTTATTAGATCAAATCCTTTTTGATCAACTAGGCGGGAGATGATACCTATTACCGGGATGTCCGGATCGTGTTTTAGTCCGCATTTCTCGCACAGCGCTTCTTTGTTTTCTTCTTTTCGGTTTAATGAACGGACATCGAATTGCACCGGGATATTGCTGTCAGAATCCGGACTCCATATAGAATAGTCAACGCCGTTAAGGATACCATACAAATCCTTCTTTCGGCTTGCAAGAATCTTCTCCAGTCCGAATCCGTACTCGGAACTGCTTGAGATTTCTTCGGCGTACTGTTCACTGACAGTGTTGATCACATCCGCAAATAGAATCCCTCCTTTGAGCAGATTTAGTTTACCGAAAAATTCAAATTCACTTTTTGGCAAATGGAATTCGTTTGAGATTCCAATGTGGCTTGCCTTCTCTATCGGAAATAGTCCCTGATAAGCCAAATTATGAAGCGATAGTACTGTTCTGGTATTTTTAAAAAACGGATCGTCCTTAAAATATGTTTTCAGATAGAACGGTATCAGGGCGGTTTGCCATTCATTGCAATGGATGATGTCCGGCTGCCAATAAAGCAATTTGAGTGTGTTTAACACCGACATGCTGAAAAAAGCAAAACGCTCCGCATTATCGCGAAATTCCTTTTTTGTCTTCGAATCTACATAAAGGTCTTTTCGGTCGAAATATTCGGGAATGGACAGAAAATAGACATGCACTTTTGAATTGGGCAAAAATGCGGTTTTCCCGTTGGCCATTTTGACCTGCTGATTCAGTTCGACTTTTACTTCCCGTAAGCGAATAACCTCCCGTAAAACGAACTTGCGTTCGTTTATGGATTTGTAATTGGGCATCATCAGCCGTACGTCGTGCCCCATTTCTTTATGAGCAATCGGTAATGCACCTGCAACATCGGCCAATCCGCCGGTTTTTGCAAACGGCACTACTTCAGAAGAAACATAACAAATTTTCAATTGCTTCATTCACATACCTCAATATATGATCAAACAGTAATTTCTTTTAGATAACGCGCTGCCTCTTCCGGGCTGGTATGGTTGATATAAAATCCGGTTCCCCACTCAAAACCGGCAACGTTGGTAAGTTTGGGCATCAATTCAAGATGCCAGTGAAAGTCGTTCATCGGCTTTTCCTGCATAGGTGCCGTATGGATTACAAAATTATATGCGGGTGATTTCAATGCGATATTTATTTTCTGCAATACCGTTTTAACGGTAATCGCCAGGTGCAAGATATGATCGTCGTTGATCGTCTCATAATGCGAAAAGTGTTTTTTGGGCAGTATCCAGGTCTCGAAAGGAAATCTTGGCGCGAAAGGTTCGGTGGCTACAAAAAGCTCTTCTTCAAAGACTATCCGGATGTTGTCCTTGATTTCCTGTCGGATAATATCGCAAAAAATGCACCTTTCTTTCAATTGATAATATCCTCTTGCGCCTTCCAATTCCTCAGCTACTGTCTTTGGTATAATTGGTGTTGCGATTAATTGAGAATGGGAATGCTCCAGGGAAGCGCCGGCGGCAAGTCCCTTGTTTTTAAAGATAATGGCATACTTCAGACGAATGTCTCTTTTCAGGTCAAGGATTCTCTCTCGAAATACGCGAAAGATATCCCGAATGGCATTGTTGTCAAGGTCAACAAAGTTCTTTTGCGGATCGGGCGTTTCGATGATAACTTCATGAGCTCCCACTCCATTCATCATATCGAAAATCCCTTCACCCTGCCGGCTCAATTCTCCTTCCACTTTTAAAGCGGGATATTTATTGGGAATGACCCTCAAGGACCAACCCGGAGAATTGGGTGCGCTGTTCTGTTCCCTGATTGCAAATATTTCCGGAGGCGTCATGGCTTCGTTACCCGCAGAGAATGGAGACAAGTTTTTTTTATTTTTTTCCTTAATTTCCATAAAATCGATGGGGCGATTGGCGCGGTCAGATGAGATGATTACCCACCGATCCGTCACAGGGTCCTTCCGGAGTTCGGGCATAAACAATTTGAAATATTAGTTTAGTTAGTGTTTTATAATAACTTACAAATATAAGAAAACTTGTAAAGATAATCAAGCTATAAAATGAAGCTATCAAGGCAACATTATCAATACCACACCCGCCACCATTAGAGAAGTAAAAACCAGATTTTTAAGGATGTTTTCTTCCCGAAATAAGATAAAACCTAATGCTACGCTGACAATTGCACCGGCTCGTTTGAAGGCGATTACGTAGCTGACAAAAAGGTATTGCAAAGCAGTAAATTGAAAAAGAGCCATCGCTCCGGATATTAGTCCAATTAAAGAAAGTCTTGCCAAATTTTTAAAGATGCCTTTGGCTGGCTCGCGATAAAAAAAATAGATGTAGGGCAGATACGCCGCCGATAGCAAGAAGTTAATTGTAACCGCGTAAAATTCGGGTGAGCTGCTCAAGACCGCTACTTTTTCTACGGTTGAAGTAACAGACCACATCACCGCAACAATCATCATGTAGCGCGTTCCTCTGTTTGTAAATAGATTGCGGAACGGCCCAAGGAAATTCCCTAAACCTGAGTGGAGTCCGTATGCGCCTGAGATAATCAAAATGATACCCGATATTCCCTTTATATCGGGCAATTCTCCCAAAAGAAGAAAAGCAATGGGAATTAGAAAAAGTGGCGTAAATGCGGTAAAGGGCATGGTAAGGGAAAGCGAAGATTCGGAAAGTGCCTTAAAGAAAAGATTGAATGCGACCACATTTATCAGAAAACTGGTTAAAGTTGACCAGATGAAATTCCCATAGTCAACGTACGGCATACCTTTGATAAGTAGAAATGCAACGACAAGGGGTAAGGAAAAGGTAAACGTGGCCCAGGTAATTATTGCCGAGGGGAAGTACCGGCTCAACACTTTGCCATAGGCACCTTGCAGGCCGAAAAATATGCACGTGAGTATGGCTAATAAATAGCCTGTCATTCAAGGGGTATTCTTTTGAAGTTACGTGGAAAAATTTTCTGATAACCGGTTACTCAAAAAGTCAAATGCTTCCTGCGGACTATTTGAAAAATGCAATAACTTTAAATCATTCTTGTCTATTACAAGGCTTTCGATCAGTGCATCGAAGTTGATAATGTTTTTCCAATGCTCCTCGCCATAGATAACGATAGGCATTTTTTTCTGAACCTTCCTTGTTTGTATTAAGGTCAACACCTCCCATAATTCATCCATTGTACCAAAGCCGCCGGGGAAAATGACCAGTGCCTTGGCGAGGTAAACAAACCAGAATTTTCTCATAAAAAAATAGTGGAATTCAAAATTGAGCTTATCGGTAATGTAGGAGTTGGAGTCTTGCTCTGAGGGGATTGAGATATTGAGCCCAATGGTTTTTCCGCCCTTAACATCGAGAGCGCCGCGGTTAGCTGCTTCCATAATTCCGGGACCGCCACCCGAAACAATGAGATAGCGCCGGTGGTTATTACCAAGGCTCATGGACCATTCGGTCAACAAACGTGCCAGCGTTCGTGCGTCTTCGTAATACTGCGACATTTCCAAACGCTTTTGAGCAACCTTATACTTTTGAATATTCCCCTTTGTTGGATTTGACTGATAGAGCCGCTTCTCCTCCCTGAAGAGTTTCTGGGCTTTTGCTTTAGAGACAATCTTAGAGGAGCCGAAAAATACGATGGTATCTTTCACCTTCTCTTGATTGAACCGTTTCCGGGGTTCAATGTATTCAGTCAGAATGCGTATCAGGCGCGCATCGGGGCTGTTCAGAAATCCTGCGTTTTTGTATGCTTTTACAGGTTTAATAGCATATTCCTTTTCGATTCAAATTCTCATCATCAATTGGATTTTAGTTCATCTTTACCGCAAGCATTTGATTATACACGTCTGAATTGTGCAATAATTCGAGTGCCTTTTGAGCCTGAATATCATAGGATAGACTGATGCGAATGCGTGCTTTGTTTCCGTCCAATTTCTCGGCGAATTCCATTTCGAGCATTTCACGAATCTCTTCTTTATTACGCTCATAAACCTTGCTCTTTTGAGTTTCTAATTTCTGCAAGGCAACCGATACCAAATCTTTCAGATCGGAATTGTAATTTTTCTTTTCGGCAATATTTAAGAATTCGTTTAACTCATTTTCGCCTTCCATTTCGATATGATTATTTTCTTTTTCAATTGTGGCAACAAAATCAGATAATATCCTGTCTGTTACTTCAATACCCGAAACGGTTTTCATTTCGGGATGCTTGGAGAGGTAATCAACCGTAAAACGGAATAAATACCCTCGAGCGGATAAGCTAACTAGCATTCGATCCAAATCCTCCTCAGAAATTTCGATATCCGGTTTGATGCCGCCACCACCATGTACGACGCGTCCATTCTTTGTGTAATACTTGATATTCTTATCGTATTCAACACTGTCAGAGAGATTGGTAAAAACGCTCTTGTTCTTTTTGTAATCTTCCTTCTGAATCGACCTGCCGGACGGGATATAGTACTTGGCTGTCGTAACCTTCAGGTAAGACTGTGTTACCTTATCTATTGGATAAACCTTTTGCACCAGACCTTTTCCAAAACTGCGGTTGCCTACTAAAACACCGCGATCAAGATCCTGGATGGCACCAGCAACAATTTCTGCGGCGCTGGCGCTATATCCATCAATCAACACGGCAAGTTTTTGCGCCGGCAATAGCGGATCTTCCTGAGTGTAAAATTTGGATTCACTTTCGTGCGCCCCTCGCGTGGATACTACCAACTGATCGGGTTCCAGGAACACATCGGCCACTTCAACCGCAGCAGAAAGTAAGCCGCCGGGATTTCCTCTTAAATCAAGAATAACCATCTTTATCTCATCTTCAGACCTTAAGTTTCGGATGGCATCCTTTAATTCTGAACCGGCTTTATCCGAAAACCTTGATAATCGTATGAATGCTGTCCCCGGTTCAATGAATTCGGCAAATGTGACGTCATTGATGATAATTTCTTCCCTGGTCAGAGTAAGAACAACAGGCTCCTGCATCAACGGCCGCTCAAATTCAATGGTCACTTTCGTTCCAATTTTTCCGCGAAGCTTATGAGAGGCTTCCTCAAGCGATAAATCTTTCGTCAGTTCTCCATCAATCTTGGTAATGACGTCCCCGGATTGAACACCGGCCCGCTCGGCCGGCGTTCCGTCCATAGGAGCCATGACCGTGATTCTCCCATTTTGAGAACCGATCTCCATGCCAACACCGCCATATTTTCCGCTGGTAATCATCCGTAGACTCTCCGAACCCGGGTCTTCATAAAAAACCGTGTAGGGATCAAACTCTTCCAGCATACCGTTTATTGCCGACCGGCTTAGTCCTTCAGGATCGAGTTCATCTACATAATTTCTGGAAACCGTCTCAAAAACTTCTTTCAGGTAGAATAATCCCTTATCGATTTTATAATAGATATCATCATTGCCCGCGGCGGTATTGTTGAATATCCATATAATGGAAAAGGATAAAACGAGGAAAGCAATCAGGGAGATTGCCCTTTTATTTCGAAACATCTTAGAACCTCCGATTTTTTGGCCAATTCTAAATATAATTAGAAAAGTCAGCAAAAGTTTCTTTTTAAAATAGGAATATCAAATTACCGGGATAGCGGCCAAAATTGAGATACTATATTCCAAATATTTTCCGCGATCTGCTCTTGGGGAAGTTCCCCACTTATTCTTACAATACGGTCAGGTTCATTTTCGGCAAGTTTTAAATATCCTTGTCTTATTCGGTCATAGAATTCAATACTTTCGCTCTCAATCCGGTCCTTTTTCGATCTGCTGTCTCGCATAGAAGAAAGAAGCTTACGCCGTTTCTCGGCTTCTTCGGGAGAAATATCAATAAAGAATGTTTTAAAGGGGGTAAGTCCCGAGGTGGCGAAGCGGTTGAGTTCATTTACAAAATCAACATCAATATTTCTGCCATACCCCTGGTATGCAGTGGTCGAGTCGAAATATCGGTCTGCGATTATGTAAACTCCCTTTTTAAGTTCATCCAGAATTGTCTGGTGAACTAATTGCGCACGAGCTGCGGAGTAAAGCAATATTTCCGTTTGCGGATTCATCGCGCTGTGTGAGGTGTCCAATAAGATATCTCTAATTTTTTCCGAAATAAAAGTACCCCCTGGTTCCCGCAATACTTTTACCTTCAAATCGTGCTTTTTGTGAGTCCCGGATATACGATTTAGCAGTAAATCGATCTGGGTTGATTTTCCGCAGAAGTCAATCCCTTCAAATGAAATGAATGTTTTAAACTTGTTCATACGAAGTAGATTTCTGAGCAAGGTTAATTTGTCAAGAAATATTCTTTGTAGACCACTTCTGTTTTTTAAAGCGCCAGTAATTCAGACTCAATCGAAACGTTTCGTCCATCCCCTGGATTAGCCACAATCCCATTAACATTAAATGAAATACGAAAGAAAAAATATATGCGCCGACAGTTTCAAAAATGAATACGCTGCTAATTGCCAGCCACATCAGCCAGGATAGATCAGCACCGCCGCGAAGATTTCCGGTGAAAACGATATTCACAGCTTTTGGTATTTGTATTAAAGCAAAGACGATAATTGCATACGCCCCATAATTAATGACTTCCTGGTTAGAAGTGAATACGGAAAGCAATCCCTTTCTAAAAAGGATTAACAAAAGTGTAATTATTCCGGCAAAAACAAGCGCCACTCTGCCTGCAACCCTTCCTGTAAAAAGCGCTTGCTGGTTCTCGGCAGCGCCGATATTTTTTCCAACCAGTGTCATCGAAGCCAATCCAAATCCGGTAAATGCCATAGTTAGCACCGACTGGATGCGCAGAAATACTTGGTGTGCCGCCAGGGCAATGATTCCCATTCTCGCCGCGTAAAAGCTCAAAATGAGTTGTCCAACTGCCCAAACTAGTTGTTCTACGGTCGTCGGTACACCTAATTTAAAAAGACGTTTAAAGGTTTCAAAATTGATGGAGGTGTATTCTCTGAAAGAGAGGAAAAGCACTGATTTTCTGCTGCGGAGATAATATACGGTATAGAACAATGCAAGAGTGTGGGCGGTGCTGGCTGCGACTGCAGCCCCCTGAGCTTCAAGCCGTGGTAATCCAAAAAGACCGAAAATCAATAGAGGCGATAAACTAAGATGGACGACATTGGTAAATATGTTGACTTTCATGGTAAGCATGGTATCGCCGGCGAGGCGCATGATTCCGAGAGCAATAAAATTTACAATAATAAATGGAGCAAAATAGGACAGGACTTTAAGATATTGTACCCCATAAATGCGTGCATTGGGTTCTTCTTCACGAATAATGGTTAAAATCTGTGTGCCTCCAAAATACCAGACAAGGGCAATAAAAAATGATAGAATTGTTCCCATCATTAATGCCTGCCCCAGCACATGATTGGCATTCCAGGAGTCTTTCGCGCCTAAATAGCGCAAAATAATAACCGATGCTCCCACCACAAAAGTGAGAACGACAGTAAACGTCAATAGGATGATTTGCAAAGCAATCCCTACCCCGGCAAGCGCAGCGGCGGAAAGGTGACCGATGAATATTGCCTCAATCAACCAGGTGATGGTTTGCGAAGAAAGGTCTACAACCGCCGGAAGAGAAGTTTTTAATATGTCCTTCAAGGGTGATTTCTGAGACGAAGACAATACACCACCTTTTGTGAAAGAGGGTTTACAGGTTAAGAAGGGATTTCGGGGTTAACGAATAAATTTGATTTTCCGCCTCAATATGAATTTCATTTATAGAATTCATAATAATCCGCACCTAAGTGCGTAATTTGTTCTTCTCCCCTCATAAATCGAAGCGTGTTTTTCAATTTCATGTGTTGAATAAAAAGATCATGTTCCGGGTACAGGCCGGGCAGGTGCATCGGGCTCTTAAAATAAAATGACAACCATTCCTGAATACCGCTAAAACCGGCTCGCTTTGCCAGATCCAAAAACAGCGCTAAATCAAGAACAATCGGTGCTGCGAGTATACTGTCCCGGCATAGGAAGTCAATTTTTATCTGCATGGGGTAGCCCATCCAACCGAAAATATCAATGTTATCCCAGCCCTCTTTGTTGTCCCCTCTGGGGGGGTAATAATTTATTCTGACCTTATGATAGAAATCTTCATACATGTCCGGGTACAAGTCGGGCTGCAGGATATATTCCAAAACCGAAAGCTTGCTCTCTTCTTTGGTTTTAAAAGATTCCGGGTCATCCAGCACTTCGCCGTCTCTGTTACCGAGGATATTGGTAGAGAACCATCCTGAAAGTCCTATCAACCTTGCCTTTAACCCAGGCGCGATGATGGTTTTCATCAATGTCTGACCTGTCTTGTAGTCTTTTCCGCAAATTGGCGTATTGGTCTCTTTTGCCAATTCGTAAAAGGCCGGTATGTCCGCTGTTAAATTTGGTGCACCATTAGCATACGGAATACCCATTTTCACCGCAGCATAGGCATAAATCATACTGGGGGCGATTGCAGGATGATTCTCTTTCATCGCCTTTTCGAAAGAGGCCATGTCATTGTGCACGTCTTCCTTTTTTAGAAAAATTTCGGTGCTGCCGCACCAAATCATTACCAACCGGTCAAGAGAATTTTCTTCCCTGAATTTCTGAATGTCTTCCATCACCATCTGCGCGTAATCCCACTTTGTGGAAGCTTTTTTAATATAGTGACCATCTAATTTTTTTACGTAATCTCGCTGAAAAACACCTGGCCACGGTCTGATTGCTTCCAGTTCCGGACGAATTTGATTGAGATCCTCCTTATGTAAAACACCAGCATTCAGGGCAGATTCATACCCGTTGTCCGGGAAAATATCCCATCCCCCGAAATAAAGATCATCCAATCCTGCTAGGGGGACAAAATCCTTTATTAGTGGAGTTCGGTGCTCGGTTCTTTTGCCCAACCGGATGGTGCCCATTTGGGTTAACGAACCGATAGGTTTGGCGAGTTCTTTTCGGACTGAGATAACGCCGGCCATAAATGTTGTTGCAACCGCGCCCATTCCGGGTGTCAGAATACCAAGTTTGCCTTTGGACGGTCGAATTTTTATTTCAGGTAAATCCTTCATTGCTTTACTCCTTGGTGAACTGTGACAATTTGAATATGTCTATGATTGCTCATCGCTAATTTGTTTTTCTTTTTCCATTCGTTCGAGATTCCAGACGTGATACATTCTCTGAAGAGCAGTAAAGTTTGCCAAGATAGCTATCATCCAAACAACCACCATCAGAATATACTCATGGATCAGTGCACCGGCGCAAATATATACGATTCGCTCGGGCCGTTGCATGATTCCAACTTTGCAGGCGTAGCCCAACCCTTCAGCGCGAGCTCGAACATAACTGACCATCATCGAGCCGCCTAATCCCAGGAATACCATAATGCTTGTGGTTGGATAATCCATTTTTACAAAATGAATAGCAACACCCAGAAACATGAAGACTTCCGAATAACGGTCCAGGCTTGAGTCGAATAGGGCGCCGAATTTTGATGACAGCCCAGTTTTTCGGGCAACTTTTCCATCAATGATATCGCACAGGCCTCCAAGCAAAATATAAATGGCGCCGATTCTTAAATTATGTTTGGCAAAAAAATAGGCCCCAATTATGGAGACAATTAAACCCAATACAGTGAAAAAATTGGGATGGACATTGAAGTGAACAACAAATTCTATGATGGGATCAACGATTCGCAGAAACCACTTCTGGATCGATTTAGGCAAAACAGTAAAATCTTTTAATTTTTCTTTCATCCCCTCAGACTCGTTTTTTGTAAATGTGAAACTTTGAAATCTTTGCCCGCAATCAGCAGTACGATTTCTCCTTTTAGTTTGCGGGAAGCCAGCTGTGATAGAATTTCTTCTGCAAAGCCTCGGATAAACTCTTCGAACTTCTTCGTTAACTCCCGAGAAATAATAATATAACGATTTCCCATAATTTTTACAACATCTTCAATTGTTTTCTGAATGCGAACCGCCGACTCGAAAAGGATAATAGTGCCCTCTTCTTCCGATAATATTTTTAATTTTTTCTGCCTCCCCTTTTTCCGGGGAAGAAATCCTTCAAAAACAAATCTGTTAGTGGGCAATCCGGATGCAACCAGCGCAGCGAATACCGAGGAAACCCCCGGAACCGGAACAACCGGAATTTCCTGCCGGATGCATTCGAAAATTAGCCGTTGTCCGGGATCGGAAATTGTAGGAGTTCCGGCGTCGGAAACTATGGCAATGGTTTGGCCCTGTGATAGGTGGTTTAGAATTTGAGGAACACGTTTTTCTTCATTGTAAGCATAATAGCTCAAGATACGGTTCTTGATTTGGTAATGGGAAAGGAGGCGTTGAGTGGTTCGGGTATCCTCGGCGCAGATTAAGTCAGCTTCCCGTAAAATTCGCACCGCTCTCAGAGTTATATCTTCCAGATTTCCGATTGGGGTACTGACAATATATAAGATGCCTGGTTCGGTTTTTTGATCCGTGGAAGACTCCCGCTTTTTGACGGAATATATGAATTCTCTGTCAAACTTTCAATAGACGGGTGAATCTTTAAAGCGGCGCGGGAATCAGGTCTATGCTATTTAACTTTCAATCCCTGTGCCTTAACGGCTTTCAGGCAAGGCTACCAACCCATTTTCTCTTTCAATGTTGTAATCTGTTTCAAATGATTTTCCCCGTGGTGGGAATAGATCCTTAGGAAATCCTCCAAAATTAAGTCCCCGCTTTCAGGATGATGCCCTTTGCGCTGCCATTCCTGATCGGATATTCTGTCTAATAAATAATACCAGCGGCTGTGCAAACCTTTCAATATTACTAGTGAATCTTCAATGGCCATTTCGTTAGTATCGGGAAGCTTGGCCCATTCTTGTTGATCATAAGGTTTAATAGTTGGGTTATCTTCCGTTAACAACAATTTCATTCTCACAATAGCATTCATATGCGAATCCACCAGGTGATGCACCACTTGCCGTACCGTCCAGCCGCCGTCCCGGTAGGGTGTGTCCAGCTGATCATCATTTAAGCCCTTTACTTCTGCCTCCAGATCGGCGGGTAATTTCCTGATCCGATTGATCATATCTTTGCGTTGTTCGGGCGTCATTAGTTTCTCCTTTATTGGTTTGACTGCAAAGTCTCAGATGTATCAAATTCTAACCCGCCTGAAACCTTTTGGCAACTTTTTCAACATCCTCGGCTTTGCCAATGACTGTCACTTGATCTCCAGCTTGCAGTTTAGTATTCCCGTCTGGAATAATTATTTCATCACCTCTTTTGATAACAGATATTAATGCTTCTTTGGGAAGCACAATTTCCTTGACTGACTTATCGACCACATTGGATTCTTCCGAGATCACCAACAGGTCGATGACTGCACCGGAAGCGGCCAAATCGTCGCTTAGTTTGTTAACCACATAATCATCGGAGAGCTTCTTTCTCAACTGGTCATATTCCTGGTTCTTGGTTTGAATTTGATTTTCCAATTCCATCATTTTTTTGATCTGCTCTTGAATAGATTCTTCATTCGGATCAAAATTGTCATTGCGATAACGATTTAATATTATCTTGCCTAACGTTAATGATTCGAGATCAAGGTCTTTTTGTAAATTCCGCATCTCAAATTTAATTTTTACTGAAGAAGTGACTTCCGAAGTCTTTCCACCTATTTTGGCCAGCATCTCTTTTGTGGTTTCAAGTGCTTCACCGCCAATCTTTTTCCCTTGCTCAGCTAATTCTTCCGCTGCCGGCGAAACTCTTTTTGAACCTTTTTCAAGGCTCTCTTTTATTTTGCTAAGAAAATTCATGACCACCTCTTTTTGTCTGTTTATATAAGACTATGTAACGAATATTTGCTTCCACGAAAAATCCAGGGATTAACATTTTTATCTCAGATTTCCGATCACTTTTTACTCTTCGCCAGCTTTTTACCGATTTTAACAATCTGCTTATCCAGTTTCTCAATCTCTTTTATATGATCAGTTATATCTTCCCGGTCAAGAAATTTTTCCGGTAGTTTATTGCTTGACTTGAATTGTTCAAAAGTAGTCATGCCCAGTTTTGTGGTAAGTGCATCGCGTTTTTCCCCGAGTTTTTTCATCTCAACATTGTGCTGGTATCTTTCGGCATATTCATAGGCACTTTGAGTTACATCATCAACCACTTTGGCGCCTGTTACATAAACTTTTGTTGCCCTTTCTTTAATTTTCTCAAAAACACTTTTAGCTGATCCCGCCGGAGCTGACTGTTCTTTCTTATCACCTTTTGTTGGATTAGTCATATTTATCCTCGCTTTTAAATAAATGCTGCTTTTTTCATATCAGATGCGATTGCTTTTAAATACGTGCCCCACTAACTCGTTCATCCCACAAGAGCGCTTTAATAACTTCTTCTGTAATTTTTACTTCAGTTTACCTATGATTAAAATTTCAGGACTCGGGTCTGTAAACAAAACAGACCCAGAGTCCTGGATTATGGTTTTATTTTGTTGCCGTTAATTCTGGATGAATGACAATGTCAATTCGTCTGTTTTTAGTACGTCCTTCGGCCGTTTCATTATTGGCAATAGGTTTGGTTTCGCCAAAACCCATAGCTTCAATTCGAGAGGCATCAAGCGGCATGTTAGCCATTAGATATGCCTTAACAGCGTCAGCACGCTGCTGGGATAGTTTTAAATTTAAATTATCGCTACCATAAGAGTCCGTATTACCTTCCACGGTCACCTTACACTGCGGGAAGGTATTTATGGCATTTTGCACTTTGGTCAGCAGACTAAAATACCCCGGTTTGATTTCGGATTTTCCTACGTCAAAGTTCAGCCCGACTAATCGAATGATTACATCATTTTCATCTCGTAGTACGCTTGCTTCGTCACGTGTAAAGGTTTTTCCAACTGAAGTAAATTGCTGCCGAATTTTTGCCTGTGCTTCCAGGCTCTTTTTAAGTTGCGTTTGTTCCTGAGCATAAGTGCCCACTTGTCCTTCCAATTCGGAAATCCGTTGCTGAAGGGTGCTTATCTGTTGATCCCGGTCCGCTAAACTCTGCCGCAAGTCTTGCAAAGTGACAATGCTGTCAACAATTTGCTGTGCTGGTTTATCAAATCCCTGATCAAACTCGGCATTTATATCAACTGCAGCGGCAATTTTTTGCATGGGCTTTTCAGGCATCAGCAATAAATCTTCAAAATCGTAACCGGAATCCTTCAACTTTTTTATAGTCGATGCGAGATAAATGGCATGTTTGGCTTCGTATTTCGCCTGGATTGCCAGACTGCGGGGATAATCCGTATCATAACGATTTTCGTTTAGTTCTTTTTCCGCTTTATTTGCCAGATCTTTAGCGAGTTGCAGTGATTTAGGAGCACGATCTTTTACATCCATCTTATCAGCTTGTTTCAGTAGTGCCCAGGTTTCGTTGAGATAAGTGGCTTTAATGGCTTCCAATTCCGCTTTTCGGTACAGGGTTTCCGCTTCTCCGCCTATCTTTTTGGCGGAATTAACATCGCCATTTTCTAATTCTATGGCAGCATCGGTAAACTTTGCCTCCGCCTCTTTCAAGCTATTAGCAGCATATCCAAGAGCATTGGCATTTAGCGCATCGGAGCGCATCTTCATTAGATTTTGAAAAGTAACTTCTGCCAGTTTTGTTGCCTGAGCTGCTTTTTGAAAATAGCTGACCGCTGCGCGAAGTTTTTTACGAATATCATCGAGGTTCTTTTCTTTCTTGTAATCACTCGCTGCTTCATCATAGTAAGCCATTGCTTGCTTAAAATTTTTGGGTGCCAGAAGCTCAGCTTGAACCGCTGTGGCTTCTTTCCGCGCCTGATCGGCTTCTTTAAATAAAGTCGCTTTAATATCCTGTGCAGACAGAGACACATTAACGCTGCTTAAAATGACAACAATTAAGATTAACTTTACAACAAATTTTGCATACCACATAGATTTATCCTCCTCTAATTGTTTGAGAATTCTATATTTTAAAAGTACCATCAATAATTGTTTTAAATTCTTCAGGTGTTATTTCCCCAAAATGACGTTTGACCAATTTTTGATTTTTAAAAATTAGTAACGCCGGAGTACCCATCACACCATATTGTGTAGAAAGATCTTTTTCTACGTCATAATTCACCTCCTTTGTCAATATTATAAAACGCTCACGATGTTTGTCAATAAATTCATTCAATGCAACCCTGCTCTTTAAACTTCCCTGATTGTAATTGCTATAGAATAAGATAACGGCGTACTCGGTTTTTTTAGCCATTATTTGAAACCAGTTTTATCATTTCCGACACACCGTTAGCCTTATTGATTTTGTGTTTCTTGCCAAGCATTCTTTAAACCTCAAAAGTGATGCCAAAAAAAAGCCTAATGCTGATTGATAAAGGTTGGCGAGGGAAAATCAGTGTATAATTAACTGTTTAGCAACAAGTTCGAAAAACGGCGCTGGTGGAAATACGTAGTATTAATTTCAAAATATTAGTCTAAAATGTTTTGTTGACAAAAAAACGTTGCAACGAAATAAATTATGTTGCAGCGTTTTTGTTTGAAAATTGACTTTGATGGGTCTAATTCGTAATCGTTTATAACCGATTCTTCTTGCCAAAACTTTTGTCAACCCTGTATTCACGCATCTTCCGCCATAATGATGCACGGTGTAAGCCCAAGATTTCAGCGGCTTTATTACGATTACCGCCGACAGCAAGTAAGGCTCTCTTGATTTCTTCTTCTTCGGAATTTAAGTCGATTTTGGGAGGCGGGAGCGGTGTGCCATTTTTATCAGCATGACGTATTTCCGGTGGAAAATGTTTTATTTCTAACAAAGCACCTGTTGCCAGTACAAAAGCGTGTTCGATGGCATGTTCCAACTCTCTAATATTTCCAGGCCACAGGTAATTCATAAGCAACTCGTTTGCACTGGGGGAAATTCCGATGATATTTTTTCGGTAATAACGATTGAGACGAGTAATAAAGTAATCCGCTAACAAAGGAATATCTTCCTCCCTTTCCCGCAAAGGCGGAAGGTCAATCTGCATGACTTTCAGACGGTAAAGCAGATCTTCACGAAAAACTTTTTCGGCCACTAATTCTGATAAATCCCTGTTTGTGGCAGAGATAATACGAATATTGACCGGAATTCTTTGCGAGCTTCCTAACGGTTCGATAACTTTTTCTTCAAGTGCTCGCATTAATTTCACCTGGGTATCCAGCGGTAGCGTTCCAATTTCATCCAGGAAAAGAGTCCCGCCGTCGGCTACTTTAAAACGGCCGATTCTATTGGAAACGGCACCGGTAAAAGCGCCCTTCACGTGACCAAACAACTCACTTTCAATCAGGGTGTCCGGAAGCGCAGAACAATTGACCGGGACAAACGGTTTATTTTTTCTATCACTGGCAGTGTGGATAGCGCGGGCAATTAGTTCCTTACCTGTTCCGGTTTCTCCTACTATCAGGATAGAAGTATTGTATCTTTTTATGGATTCAATTAAGGCGTAAATATTTTTCATTTGTTCAGATTTGCCAATGATTTCACCATAACTATCCATTTGTAAAGCTATTCTTTTAAGTCGTGTCATTTCGGAAACATCATGTAGAATCAACACAATTCCGATATCGGTTGCCCCAATTTCTTCAATAATAGCGGTACTAACTAAAAAGGAATTTACCTCACCTGACGGGGTAACAAATTCAATCGTATAATTACGAATCCCTTCTCGATATTTTATGGTCTCTTTTAAAACTTCGATCAAACCGGGAATCTTGTTCTCAAAAATATCGATTAATTTTCTTCCAATAATGTCTTGAAGCGCCAATTGAAGCATCTCGCCTATGGCTTTGTTGGCTGAGGCAATATTCATATCTTTATCAAGAATGGCGACCACTCCATCGGGCAGACTGTCGAAAACAGTTTTCAACTCGTCAAATTTATTAACGTACTCTTTAAATGACGACGGAGATATTATTCTTTTTTTGTTCATGATTTTCCGCATGTATTACTTGGGCCTCTTTCTATGCTCAAGTTAATGGAAAGCAAGTTAGAAATGAATATAATATTTTTGAAACTTCCTTTTTCAAGTTGATATTCTTTATACTGCCAACCAGAAATTAAAAAATAAACGGTATCAGACCTTTAGTTCTCCTTCGGTAATCTGAATACTCCTGATAACGATTTACCAACAATTTTTCTTCATATTTTAATTTCAATACCAGATCAATTATCAGCACAATCCAAATGGCAGATCTGAAAATAAGATGATTTAAAACCTAGGTAAGCGTCACCATTAAGACCGATGTATACATGGGATTCCGGATATATTTATAGGGTCCTCGGGAAACCAGCCTTGAATTTGTGTGAATGTCGGGCGTGATGTTGAACCGACCCAATTCCAATAAAATAATTGCCCATAGTCCCGATAGCGCTCCGGAAATTCTAACCAGAAGAAATAAGATGTTTTCCAGAAAAATGGGTTCAGTTAAGACAATTATGAGAATGCAGGCGAGTTGAATTGCAACCAATGCATATGATTTTGTCTTGATGCTCATTGATCTCAGAGGAAAAGCCTTACGGATTCAGTTCCCATTTTTGCAATGCATCATTGACTTGATTTTTAATATCCTTAAATGTATAAAGGGCTCCATTCAACTCCTCCTCTTCCCGGTAATGCCTGATGTACCGAGCGGCTTCGCGAATATAAGCCCTGGCTTTCCCCAATTGTCCGTTTTGATACGCTATCTTTGCCAGGTGATAATTACATTCCGCCAGGTAATTATTGCTTGGAGGATCAAAGTTCTCAATTCTATCTATCACGGTTAACCAATGTTGTTTGGCTTCAATCAAACTGTCCTGCTCTTCAAGCGTTAGCGCCCGGTAGTAATGTCAGACCGGATGATCGGGAAAGAGGGAAAGCAGCTTCTTGTTCACCTCCCTCATTTTGTCAATTTGACCGGTTTCGAAATAGATGAGCTGCAGAGAGAATAAAGCGTTGGTCGAAAGGAAATCACTTTGGATATATACTTTTTTGAGGTTTTCAATTATCTGTCCGGTTTTATCCGAAAACAAACCCAGCCCCAATAATTGGACCTTGCTCTTGCCATAATCATAGAGAGCCAGTCCAAACAAGGGATCCACAAAGTTCGGATCCAATTCCTGGGCTTTTCGGAGCATTTTGAGGGTTTGGATGGCAGCCCCGATGGCCTTCAGCCATTTACCGGAACGAAACAAATGCAGGCATCGGTAACCCTCCGATGCGCCGTAAATAAGATAGTATTCCGCAATCGGATTTTTCTCCACGGATTGTTTCGAAATATCGACCGAAAGGTTAATCAAGCTATCGAACTCCGCCTCGTATTTTCTAACGCGGTAATCTCTCATAATGGTTTGATAGGCGTCGGCAGCCAGGAAATAGCCCGACGGATCATTGGGGAATTTCTTCTGCAGCGATTCTGTCAATGTGAAAACGGTGTCATATTTTTCTCTTTGAATGTTTTCGATCGTCCTCAGGATTAGGGAATCTCTCCCGGTTCTACCGGGCGAAACCTGAGCATTCAGAATAGTAAAATTGGTTGTGAATGAAAGGGGAACGAGGATGATGAACAATGATTTCCGAATCATTATTTTGAAAATTCCTTTCGCAGAAATTTTTTCAGCCCTTCAAAATCATTGAACAGTTCCGTTGTGCATCCCAATATCCAACTGCTAATGCTGGCGGCTGGAATTGCTGAGACCATATATATGGGAATATTATGAAAATATGCCATGGTTATCTCGCCCTGAGTACCGCCGCCGTTGGTAACAAATTCGTCCCACAGGCATATGATGTAATCAACCTCATGGAGCAGGGTATTTAAATCCTTTTGGATGACCTTTCGAACCGTGGCTCTGAAACGGTTTAGATTATTGGCTTTCCATGTTCGGAAAAATCGTCTTTCGTCCGGCGTCAAGACATTGATTTGTTCCACACAGGGGTTGAAAACCCGATGTCCCAATTCGGAGATCAAGAATTCGGAAATCTCTTTTCGCCATGCTGCGCCCAAATCGGGTGCATGCTCCATGGCGCCGGCTAAGTAGGCATACATTTAAGCAGTTTCTCTTAGTGGATTCTTCCAAACCACATTTGGACTCTTTTCATTCATAACAACGATTGGCTGTTGATAAACATCCGAGTGAGGTTCGGGCGATTGATATTCCGGGAATTTGTGATAATTACTTTTGGCGAACATGTAATCTAATTCATAGCTGTTCTGCGGAACTTCGCCGACGACTTCCCGCCATAGGTCTTTGCTCTCCATACAGAAGTAGAAAAATACATCGCCAAAGTATTCTTTGATCCAATTGTAGATATGTTTATAAAGCTGCAGTCGCAGCGGTTTGATGTAACGCATTTTGTTATCGGTGCCTTTAATTTGCTCCCCGATAAACACAGGCGATTTGGGAAAGCGCATGCGGATATTTTCTTTTAGAGTGGGCGGGGTGCGGAAACTGCCCATGCTGACCCAGACGATCTTTTTCGGATCGACTACTTCCGATAATCGTCTCACCAGGTCATGGTATCCGTTTTTCCAATCCTTATAATAGATCACCGGATCAAAATGAATGCCCATTAAAAAACCGGCATCGCTGACCTTTTTCATGGCCTTTAACCGTTGCTCGAGTGGGGCGGATTTGTGCTCCACGTTTTTGACAATCCATTCCGAATTGACCGACCAGGAGATAATCAATTTCCGGTAAGGCATATCCAACAAGTGATCCACATGATCCGTTTTGGTTTTGAATTCCAAAAAAATGTTAGGCAGTTTCTGCACGATTCCAGCCAATTTTTCGGTGAGACGAACGACCGGATCTAGCGCGAGGCTGTCGGAGAGCTCACCGGTGCCAACCCGCAACAACCGCTGAGGATTCTTCTCCGAAATAAAGCGCAGTTCCTCCTGAATTTTTTCATAATTGGTGTAAACGGTAATGGATGGATTGGTCATGTAGCCCTGCAGAAAACAATAATTGCATTCGATAGGGCAGCCAACCGATTCATTGGTGATCAGGTAATTGCAGCAGGTATAAGTGTCGGAGGTTTTAGTCGCGCCATGGCAATATTTAATGAACGTTCCTTTTTGCCGGGTAAGCCACAGGTGACGCTTTCCCTGGGTCAGCGCCAACTTTGCCGATTCGCGGATAAATTCCTGCTGATCCTCCACAATTTCAACCGGCAATTCAGGGAAATAATCCATAATCTCATGCGTGATCTGGTCATCTATCGCTTCAGCATGAATGAAAATGTTTTTGAACTTGTATGGAGTCGCGTGCTTGTTAGTCATGCACTTTGTCCGATACTTTTAACTTCACCAAGACACAACTGATTCAGCTTGGGGAGGTTTGAGCCCTCACCGATGGCGATCAGGCGATCACCCTTCTGAATGGTTACTGAAGACTTGGGATTGTAAATGAATTGTCCATCCTTCCTGAATATTGCCACAATCATGATATTCAGATCTTTCCGTAGCGGTGATTCGGCTAATGTCTTCCCGATCAGAGCGGAATGGGGACTCACAATTACTTCTTCTAAAGTTAAATCAAAATTCTTTCCCAATGCTACCACATCAATGAATTCAACGACACCGGGGCGTATTAGCAAATTGGCCATTCGCGTTCCGCCAATTTCATAAGGCTTTACCACCCGATCGGCACCGGCTTTTTTCAGCTTCGATTCGGTTTCCTCTTGAACCGCTCGTGCGACTACAAATACTTTGGGATTCAGGACTTTCGCCGAGAGCGAGGCGAACACATTTTCGGCATCGTTGGTTAGCACGGCTACCAGTCCCTTGGCCCTTTCGATTCCGGCCCGAACCAATGTTTCGTCAATGGTTGCATTCCCCTGGACATATAAATAGTCCATTTCTTTCAGAATCTCTACTTTGGCCTCTTCCTGTTCTATAACCACAAAGGGCACCTTGGAATGTTTTAACTCTTCACATATATATCTTCCCATTCTGCCAAATCCGCAAACGATGTAATGATTTTTTAATTCCTGGACTTTTTTATTCATCCGTCGTCTCCCGAATAATTGGGTCTCAATGAGTAGCTGGACTCCCCGGCCGCCGGAATAAGCAATGGTGCCAACTCCCATAATAATTATGATAATGGTAAAGATTTTGCCTATTTCTGATAAAGGGCGTACCTCTTTAAAACCTGTAGTTGATATTGATATAATTGTCATGTAAAGTGCATCAAGGAGCGTCCAGTCATTTCCCAAAAAATAAAATCCGATGGTTCCTAACAGGATCACCAAAAACAGAGCAAGGAGCGCTCTGCGAAGCTGATGCAAGGTTTTCTCAATCATTGGTTATATTGATTCAAAGTTTTGTCAAATATAGTTAATTAACAAGAGACTTTCAATAAACCGCCAAAGCGCAATAAAAGTTTTTTAAATTCAAATATTTTGGGAATTCTCATGAACTATCTCCCTTGCTTTCATTCGTTAATTGTATCTATATTTTGGCGCAATTTTTCTTGAAGCGTCTCGAATAAATGTCAGGATAGGTTTTTAAATGAAGAAAAGATTTAAGAAAAATGTCTCCAAATCCCTGCAAAGCGAATTGATGCTTGAAATAACAAAAAAGATCACTTCAACTTTGAATTTTGAAGAAGTTTTGGAAAGTATCGTGGACTCCTTATCGCAATTGTACAGCTATAATGCAGCCGGAATATTTCTGGTTGATAAAACAAACGGTACACTTCGTCACATGGTTACCCGTGGATATAACAAAAAAATTTTGGATAAGATTCCCATAAAGATTCACGAGGGAATTAGCGGGCATGTGGTCAGAGTTAAAAAAGGAAGTATTATTTCTAATGTGAATAAAGACCCTCATTATTATAAGCTGAGATCGGAAACCAAGTCGCAAATGACCGTTCCTTTGTTTAGTGGGGACGATGTTATCGGAGTATTGGTGCTGGAAAGCGATCATTTCGATCATTTTAAACAGTCTGATCTGGAAAGGTTGATCGCCTTTGCCAATTTTGCCGCTATTGCCATCGACAATGCTGAGCTTTATAAAGATTCCCTTACTAAAAAACATCTTGAAAGCGAACTGCTGGTGGCATCCCGAATTCAAAAAGCGCTGTTGCCGCAAAGACCGCCCAACATTCAGGGCTTGCAAATAGAGGCGACCAATATACCCAGTCTCATTGTCGGGGGAGATTTATATGACATGTTCCATCAAAATAAAAAAAGCCTCGGCGTGGCAATTGGCGATGTATCCGGGAAAGGAGCCCCGGGAGCCATATTAATGGCTGTGGTTTACGCCGGGTTCAAGAGTTTTCTTAAGGAAGTATTCCAGGTGTCGGAGGTTGTGGCGCGGCTGAACAATTTGCTGGAGCAGGCCACCACGACCGGCTACTTTGCCACTTTCTGGTTTGGAATTCTGCACGCAAGTAAAAATACCTTGACCTATTGCAATGCCGGACATAATCCGCCAATACTGATGCGAAAAAACAAAAAAGTGCAACTCCTAGAAAAGGGGGGAATGCTGCTAGGGTTTTTGCCCTATCAAAGTTACCTTCAGGATAAGATTGATTTTAATTCGGGGGATTACTTAGTTCTCTACACCGATGGAATCTCCGAAATTAAAAACGCCGCCGGGCAGGAATTTGGTGAAAAGCGCCTGATCTCCATTCTCAAGAAGAATTACGGAAAATCCCCTGTTGAGATGAAAAATGAAATTCTAAAAGCAGTTGAGGAATTCTCAGGCAAAATCGAATTTGATGACGACATCACGTTAATTATTATTTATAAGGATTAACACACCCTGATGATTGAGGCACTCTCGCAAAGATGGTCCACTCTCAAGCTGTTTGATAAAGTTCTCATCTATTTTTTCCTAACCCTCGAGTTATTGATATTATTCTTTCATCAAAATATAAGCTATCCTTTTCTCCGATTCGCGGCTTATGGCGGCGCTATTCTTTTCCTTCTTTATATCATTCCGATTCTGAATTCGAGCAATCATAAGATCATTCATTTCCTGAGACACTGGTATATCATTCTCACCATAACCTTCATCTACTGGAGCGTAGGGCATTTGATCCACATGATTTTCCCGGGCTTATTTGACGGGTATATCATTTCATTTGAAGAAAAGATTTCCGGCCAACTCCCCAATATATGGGTCCAAAAATTTGAAAATCCCTATCTGACCGAAATTATGCAGATTTCCTATGCCGTTTACTGGGCGACTGTTCCGGTTGGAGCAGCGATTTTTTACTTTAATAAACGTTATCAGGAATTTGAGTACATGCTATTCTTTACCCTGTTGACTTTTTTTGTTTCCTATTTACTGTTCATCATCATTCCCGTTGCCGGTCCCCGTTTTTTTCTCAGCAATCAAATATACATTTCCTATAAAGGGATATTCGCTACGGAATTTCTGCGAAGTTTTGTGGAAGGGGCGGGATTAGAAGGGGGCGCTTTTCCCAGTTCGCATGTCGCAGTTGCGATTGTTGTTCTATTTTTTGTCTGGAAATATTATCCGAAGATTGGGAAACGAGCCTTTTTGCCGGCAGTTATCGCCTTGTCGGTCGCCACTGTTTACGGGCAATACCATTACCTGACTGATGTGATTGCCGGTGCAGCGATGGGAATTTTAATTGGGGTAATAGGGATTCGTTATACTGAAAAAAAGTTGAATGTTAGTGTTTTGGTTCCGGGTAATACCGCTGGTACCCCCGATTCCTCTCGTCTTTGAGTTATATCAATTGCACAGGTATGGCATAGGATGTTATACAGTTGGATTTTTTTGGTTTGTTTAACCACTTGCAATTCAATGAAATGATTTCAATATTGAATACGTTATGAGGAAAACTATAGAATTAATTTTCGGCCAAAGAACCATGACAAATAAGTCACAATCCATAGCCAAGTTCTGGCGCATATTTCAGCCATGATGAATTGCTTGAGAAACATTGGTATTCTTTTGCTCTATCTGACCCTTGCGCCCAGCGCATCGGCATTGGCAGACACGCCAGCATTTCCCGGAGCGGAGGGGTTCGGTACAAAGACGACCCACGCCCGGGGCAAGCCTGTATTTCACGTATCCCGGCTGGACGATGAGGACAAGTGGCAGAAAGTTCAGTATTTGCAGGAGGGGCAATTCCGCTGGGCGCTGGCGAAAGCGGCTGAGGCCGGCGGCGGGTATATCGTGTTTGATGTGTCGGGGGCAATTCAACTGAAACGCACGGCGCAGATCCCCTCCAACGTCTACATCGCCGGGCAAAGCGCTCCGGGGAAGGGAATCGCGATCCAAGGGGCGGGGATTGGCATCGGCGGAAAGGATAACCCTGCAAAAAATGTGGTGATCCGGCACATCCGTTTTCGCGGCAAAGCGCAGCGGAGCGCTGATGCTTTCAACCTTGAAGGCCCCGGTACGGAGAATATCGTGCTGGACCACGTGTCGATCTCATTCTTCCAAGACGGTGCGGTAGACATCGTCAATGGGGCCCGCAACGTAACGGTGCAGTGGTGCCATATGGGAGACGCTGTCTTCAGCGGCACCCGTGAGAAGTACCATTGCGAGCCGAACCTGCTACGGTCGAACGTGAGTCACGTGAGCCTACACCACAACTACTACACCCACTGCCATTCGCGTGTGCCACAAGTCTCGGAGAATTGCGTGAAGGACGGATTTTTGATCGAGGTGTCCAACAACGTCGTTTACGACTACCGCAAGTATCCCTCCAACTTCGATGCAGTAAACGGAAAGGGCAACGTGGTCGGCAACTATTACATTCCCGGCCGATTCACTCACGGGGACAAAGGGCCCGGCACGCAGCGCGGGACCGTGACCGGAAGCAACAACTTCACCGTCTATGTCCGCGACAACTTGTCCGTTGACGGACTCGGCCATGACGATGTGGGCTGTCCCGGCAAGGACCAGGACACTTGCCGCGGATACGATCAATGGGTCACCGGCGCTCGGCCGGACGACTCGCGACCCGAGACGGACATCATGGGCAAGCAGGGCGCGATCGGCCCGACGCCGGGCGTTTTGGATTACTCGCCAAAGCGATTCAAGGATATCCCGAAGATCACCTACATCCCGGCGGAGGAGAACATCGACGAGGTGATCTCGAAGTTTGGTGCACTGCCGCGCGACAACACCGACAAGCGGCTGGTGAAGGAACTGCTGACTCGCAGCGGCGGCTGGAAGCTAGAGATGCCTGACGACAACAACACTTATGAGGGCAAATCTCGCCTAGACGACGACGGCGACGGCATGGCCGATGACTGGGAGGCGAAACGGGGCGGCGATCTGGAACCCAACGGCCATGATCTCGACCCGGTCTATGACAACATCGAGGTGTACCTGAACGAGCTCGCCGAAGCGCTCGTCAAGCAGGCCGAGCCAGTTGCAGCACAGAAGGCGGTCCTGGAAGCCGACCGCGCTCTGAAACGACCGTGAGTTATCTTGCCCACCTATCGGGATAAACGTCGTCTATTCTTTGCTCTGTTGGCTTTTTTTGTTAGCTATTTACTGTTCATCATCATTCCCGTCGCCGGTCCCCGCTTTTTCCTCAGCAATCAGATATACGCTTCTTATATAGGGACATTCGCTACGGAATTTTTGCGAAGATTTGTGGAAGGAGCAGGACTGCACGGCGGCGCCTTTCCTAGTTCACATGTTGCCGTTGCAATTGTCGTCTTATTTTTCGTCTGGAAATATTATCCAAAGATTGGAAAACGAGCATTTTTGCCGGCGGTCATTTTCCTTTCCGTTCCCCGGTTTACGGGCAGTATCATTACCTGACGGACGTGGTTGCAGGGGCGGCAATGGATATTTTGATTGGGTGGGTTGGCGTTCGGTATGCGGATAGAAATTGACTATTAAAGACAAGCTAGAAGCCGGGATGGCAGATAGAAAATAGTATCAGTATTTTGCCTAGCCCATTATGGGGTTGGTAATAGTCCGCAGGGAGGATAAACTTTGATTCGATCAGCTGCCTTCCGCTCAAGTTGCGCATACTGTTATGTGTCTGTTGTCTTAGGTTCGCCAATCTCTTCCTCATCTACCCTGAATTGCTCCAAAGCCTCGCTTGTTAGGCAGGCAGGCCAGACAAGGGTAGATTGTTTAAACGATAAAACAACATTTAACTCCCGTGTTACGCGTTGTTGTTTGCCTCCGTTGTTTATGTAATATCATTGTAGCCAACATTGTCATTTTCTTAAGCGCTCTGTATATTTCTTTTTAAACAATTTAGCAAAATACCAAGTTGAAAACGTAATAATTATGATACTTTCAAGGATGCCAGCAGGTATTACTTCACTACCCATTATTCTCCAACCCCACCCCTCAAAATGATCTTTAAATAAACTGTATATAACTGCCCATGCCAAACAACCAATCCAAAAACCCACTAAACCACCGATCACTGCCCAAGCCTTTGGACTGTTTTTTTCTAGAATTTCACATCGTTTTTCTCTAAGTTCACGTCGTTGTTCTAGTGTTTTTTTGTAATAACTGCGTATTTTTGATAATATGTTTATACCAATAGACAAGGAAACACCAATACAGAAAAGGCCAAATAATATGAGAATAAGTTCTTTGCCTTTACTGAGTTTTCTGGTATATGTAATATCTCCCACGGGTATTTCTATTTCTTCTCCATTTTTATGTATAATATACTTTGTTGGTATTTCTATTTCTTTTTCTATTTTATCTAAAACATACTCTGGTGATTCGACCTCAATCATTACAGTAGCACTATCAATTTTAATGATCCTACCAACAAAATGATCAGATCCCCATTTACGAAGCCCTAGATAATCAGGAGTTATGTTTATTTTTACTTTTTGCCCGGATGCAATAGTGGGAAATCGTTCTTGATTTTCTCCATATATGGTCAAAATGAAAAAAAAGGTTAAAAAAAGGCGATAATAAAATATTCTAATACTTCTAATGACAAACAACTCCTATTGTTTGATTAAGATGAACGGTCTTGTTGGGGTGAGGAATCTCTCATATAAGATTCCTACACCTTGTTTAATTCCAGTTACACGTTGATTGTTATCTCCTTAGAATGTCCGTTGGCGAAATCGGGATGTCAATCTTAGCACTGTGCACATCTTTATCATTTAATCCTGTTATATAGCGATAAAACAAGGACAGGTGTTCTGGCTGTGTTTTTTCAGGGAATCCACCGAATAATAACCTGACGGTTGCACCCTCAGTTAATACTGATATTCCATCTATTTCCTTAAACCCAGAAAGTGAACTGCAACTCGTATAACTGTATATCTCCCCCCTAGAATCGTATAAGAGAGGTTTTCTTGCATGCTTAAACAAATTTAATAAGAGAATATTTTTTATATTCTTAATAGATAGACATACAAACACAAAATCTGTGTCCTTTGTTGCCCGTCGATAACGGTAAAAGGGCTCTCTCTTATGGGGATCTCTAAATTCCATAGGAATCTCATCTGTCCTTATTACGCTGTCGATCACTACGGCAATGCAACTGTCTTCGTGGACCTTTTTTACTGCTTGTTTTACATCGTTTCCGGGCTCAGGATCTTGCGCATATATATGATGCAAACAAGCAGAATACAATGGTGAGCAAAAGCAAATACTTTTTCATAACAAAAACCCCTTAGTTAAAGGTTAGTTAGTTCAACAATCCTATTTACCGCACGATAGGGACAACCATTCGGATTGCCACCTTACATTTCTTAATTCTTACTTCAACAAGAGCATTTTTTTAGCTACCGTAAAGTCCCCCGCTTCTAAGCAGTAGAGGTAAACGCCGCTACTCATTTGATCGCCAACCTCATCGCTTTACGCTCATTATTGTTAGGCCCCTGATGTTGCCGAGGGAGCAGTTTGCTTCTTAAACAGAAAATACGCATAGCCAAGCGCCAACAATAAATAGATCACAACGGCAGACCAGCCAACTGCGCTCATCAAACCGGACACTGTGCCCATTACCGACACGATGATGCCAATGGTATGGGAGATCAACAAGGAGAGGATCATAGCCCGTCGTGCCTCAGAGTCCGTGATGTTTCTGGCAAACCAGGTCAGCAGACTCATGAAGATAAGCGTCAAGCCAAAATACTGTGATAAGAGACCCACGCCCGGGCTATACGCGACGCCGTATATTGAGGACATTGTCGCCGGGAATAGCAATTCGCCAATCCCATAAACAAGCGCGATGATGGCATTGATGATTAATAGAGTTTTGAGTTTCATTTGATCCTCATCCCAATTATTTACGTTAATAAAGATTTGATTTTATCTTTGTCAAAACCATATGTGTACTTTCCAGACCAAATGTGTACTAATTTTGGTTGGCAGGAAATGCACAGGAGATATGACTGCAGCAACTAAGGTGATTCAGAACCTCACTTAGACGCTTGCGGCCCTAAATGCGACGCCTCCCTTATCATAATTATACAAGCCTGCCACGCCAACCAAAGGTTGCCAGGCCCGCTTTTGTCGGAGTTGATGCCCCGATCGCCGTACAGTTCGCAACTAAATAATGGGGACAACACGGGTGTCACGTAATCCATTATCCATGCATCGATAAGGTCACGCGTTTAATTATTGATTTATCCGGTGTAACATATATGGGCCGATTGAATTGCTGTGAACTCCGAAGAGATAATCTGTATTCTTGTTAGTTAATTTATATTTAACTGTGGCAAAACCTCCATTCCATACAAGATAAAGGAAACCATCTTTGATTTTCCATTTTTCATTCCCATCAAATTTGAATTTTTCAGGCTTTATGTCATTATAACCAAATAATCCATCACTTCGCAATTTTATATAGCTATCTATTTTTGCACAATACTTCCTCTTATATTCCCATATTGTATTACTGAACCATTTCTTATCAGGAAGATTTGATAAAGCCAGATTACCTTCTTGAGGCAATTCTTCTAATATTATGTCATAGCCTCCATCCGGCTTTGCTTTCTGGCTGCTTTCAAATACTAATTTATCCATTTTTAACGTGACAAAATCATCCGAGTAATCGCGTAGATTCCATGGTTTTATTCTAAGTACATAGGACATATTTGCTTTTAGAGTATATTTTTGTTTATTCTTTGCCTCAGATATAATAAGCTCACAATTACCTTCGCTTCCGATGTTTCTGATATAAAAATTAGCCATTCTATATCTAATAAATGCACCATTCCAGAAATATTCGAGAATCGGATAAACATTTTTTGAAAAACTTACATCAGGTTGTCCATAAGCATTATATGAAGTATAAACTTGTGAAATATCGACAGATATTTTCTCTAATATAGGCTTTCTGTAGTTTGCCTTCCACTTACCATTAACTTTTCTTAATTCCATTTGCTCTGTATCTGATTCACCGATTTTGTATTCAACAAGAGCAGTATCATTTTCCTCCTCTATGGAAACAACCTCAATTTCTGAATTGGCTAGTTGTTTTCTTAAATCTACTAATTCCTCCTCCGGGAATTTATTATAGTAATTGCTAATCATTTGGACGATCTGTATTCCTTCATCAGTGGAAATTTCCTTAGCAGATTCAAAATCGAATTTGTTTAGGCGCTTGAGAAATTCTTCGGTTATACCTTCGGGGTTGTTGGTTGGTCCACAATAGAGGAATAAAAAAAGTGATATCGCCCCTATACTCAGCAATCTATATATTTTGGTGTGTTCTTTGACAGTCTTCATTTTTGATACTCCTTTTATTTTCAAATTGGTTACAATATTAAATGTTTAGGCAGCAAGCTTGCCATCCAATTGTCCAATACAAACGCGAGTGGATTAATATTGCTAAAGTTATTGATAATAAATAAATGACGACGATCATTCCGATCGCCCCCTTACATTTCTTAATTCTTACTTCAACAAGAGCATTTTTTGGGCTGCTGTGAAATCTCCCGCTTCAAAGCGGTAGATGTACACGCCGCTACCCACCGGAACGCCAACCTCGTTGCGGCCATCCCACACCACCTTGTGTCTCCCCGGCTCCTAGTGTTCATTCACCAACGTGCGAACCAGCTGACCCAATACGTTGTAGATTACCAGTTTTGCATGATCCATCCTGGGCAACTGATACTCAATTGTGGTTGTTGGGTTGAAGGGGTTGGGATAGTTATTGCTGACGGCAAAGATCGTTGACATCGCTTCTTGGTCGTCAAGACCCACCACGGTATTCACGGAAACCGGAATGGTTACTGTTGGATTAACCGGGTCGTTGGAGGTAATTATGATGCTGCCCTGATAGGTAGTATCCGGTTGCAAACCGTACAAACGGACTATTAAATCATGCGTCTGACCTGGCGGAATACTCCCGGAGGTTGGCCCTAACAATTCTATGAATTCATCACCAGCACTCACTTCAGCGTTCCAATTCAGACTAAAACATCCTTGAGGCGCTGTATTTTCCAGCGTGAAGGTCACAACCTTCGTGCTACCTGGAGGTATATTTTCAACACAAGAATCAGGACTTACTGATATCTGCGGTGCTGTGGTATCGGCATCAACTTTTACTAGAAATACATCATGCCAACCAGCACCATAAGAATCGGTGCCTCCGGTAATAATATAACCACCATCTGATGTCTGTTGTACAGAATGACCGACTTCAAGACCACTACCACCCCAGGTTTTCGTCCACAGCATAACACCATTGTTATCAGTTTTGATAAGCCAGACAGCAAACGGACCGGGACCGAAGGAGGTAGTACTTCCGCCGATTATAAATCCACCATCGGATGTCTGTTGTACAGAATAACCAAGGTCATAACCGCCTCCCCCAAACGCTTCGGTCCACAACGCACTACCGTTGGCATCGGTCCTGATGAGCCAGACATCATGTGCACCAGCGCCATATGAATAGGTACCTCCTGTGAGGATATACCCGCCATCGGTAGTTTGTTGAACTGAATTTGCATCATCATCATCGCTTCCGCCAAAAGTTCTCTCCCATTGGGTACTTCCATTGGAATAAGTCTTTATGAGCAAGACATCGTACGTACCGACACTGAAAGGTCTGGTATGTCCGGCAATAATATAACCACCGTCAGAGGTTTGTTGAACTGAAGATCCACTGTCAATATCATATCCCCCAAAAGTTTTACTCCAAAGGGTATATCCGCTGGAATTAGTCTTTATGAGCCAGACATCAGCTGAACCGTTTCCGTAGGATTTGGTATATCCCGTGATAATATACCCGCCATCGGTGGTTTGTTGAACTGAATATGCTTTATCGTCATCGCTTCCGCCAAAAGTTCTCTCCCATTGCGTATCTCCATTGGAATCAGTCCTTATAAGCCAGAAATCGTATGAACCGGCGCCGAAAGATTTGGTCGTTCCGGCAATAATATAACCACCGTCAGAGGTTTGTTGAACTGAATATGCTGCATCCCAATCGCTTCCGCCAAAAGTTCTCTCCCATTGGGTATCGCCATTGGAATCAGTCTTTATGAGCCAGACATCACGTGACCCGGCGCCGAAGGAGTTAGTTATTCCGGCGATTATAAATCCACCATCGGTGGTCTGTTGAACAGAGTAACCATCGTCATTACCACTTCCCCCATAGATTTTGCTCCAGAGGGTATTTGGTGCTTGAGCAAAGAGGGTTGTATCAGGAAGAACGATTAGGACAAAGAATAAAATAAAACCTCCCGTTATTAAGATAGTACTTTGTTTGTTCATGACGAACACCTCCTTTTATTTACCTCCTCTATCCTGGTTAAAAATGATTTACTTTTGTAAGCCTACGATGATTGTATGGAAGCAGTTTGTTTCTTAACCAGAAAGTACGCATAGCCCAATGCCAAAAATAAATAGATCACCACGGCCGACCAGCCGACCGCGCTCATCAAGCCGGAAACGGTGCCCATTACCGACACGATGATGCCAATGGTATGGGAAATCAACAAAGCGAGGATAATAGCCCTCTGTGTTTCCGAATCAGTGATGTTTCTGGCAAACCAGGTCAGCAGACTCATAAAGATAAGCGTCAAGCCAAAATATTGCGATAAGAGGCCCACGCCCGGGCTATAGGCGACGCCGTATATTGAGGACATAGTTGCCGGGAATAGCAATTCGCCAACCCCGTAAACAAGCGCGATGATGGCATTGATGATCAATAAGTTTTTGAGTGTCATTAGAATTCTCCTCCATGATATGGTCTAATTCAAACAACAGCCTTCCCAGGTTCCGGAGTCTGTCGCTCCGTCAAAATCCGCCGACCAGGTACCTGATGCCAAAAAACCAGTGTCATGGAAGGAGCCCTTGAATCTCATTATTTGATCGCTTGTTGAGAATGGATCCCAACTAAGTCTACAGAAATATAAAATGTACGGCCGGTAATCCACCATTTTGGCTCATATCGCGTGATTGAAACGCTGCCATTATGCGTGACCCCACCAATTGTCCAGTTGTCGAAAGTTATAGTTATCGTTTCTATATATGTACCTTCGGAATCGACGATAAAATGGAATTCCCCAAAATCGGTATCTGCATTCCATTCTCCCGATGATATTTTTTGCGGTCCCAATATTCCATCACTATTGCTGCAGGATATAAAAACCAAAAAACCACACAATATTACTGAAATACACGCTATAAATAACCTGTGTAATGATTGATACTTCATTTTTTGATCCTCGTTATAGAAATTTGAAATAAGATAAATAAGGCGGACTCTTTTAAGTTATGCCCGCCGCATTCTGATACAATTAATCAAAGGTCGCAGAAAATAAAACTCCAAAAGCCCGGTTCTTGATAGTATATTCCACACCATCGCCCTTATCTTTTGACTGGCTAAAACTGCCGAATATTGCCACACCAAGACCCCAACGATTGGATACCCACCATTCTTTGCCCACGGAAAGATAGACACCTAACCCCGGTTACTGCAATTGCGATATTACGTTTCATATCGTTCTCCCTTCTTGTTTAAGTTATTGCCCCTTGTAATTAAGGTAATCATGATATAGCAAAGATTGAATTTCTCAAGTTGCTAATCTTAAACCATCAAGTACTATTAGACTGGAATTCTTCTTCTACTCCGCACTGAGGGAACAATTGCTCAACTGTCTCGTCTGTTGTTTCTTTTACTTTAAAATTCAGAGATCTAACTACTAGAAGAAAATTTCTGCATTCGGGAGTCATGTCAGAAAATACATGACTATTACAAATGTACCATTCGCCACAGTAGCCAGTATCACACTAAGCCCAAACAAAAAACTAATTTGAAGTTTACTTTTAGTCAAAACCAGATGTGTACTTTTCAGACCAAATGTGTACTAATTTTTGGGGAGAGGAGGGTGAAAAAGGAAGGTTTTCAAATGAAATGACCGAGGTATTAATTCTAAGGCAGGATTTCTTCCGGGCTTTGCTCGATCAATCGTCTGCGTGCGTCATTCGGACAACACCCAAGTTCTTTGCGAAATTCTCTTGCCATGTTGCTCTCTTCGCTATAGTCAAGTTGTAAGGCGATTTCCATGTTATCCAGGGTGGTGTGCTGCATCATTCGCAGAGCCTGATGTATCCATATGATGCGCAGAAGTGTGGTGAGCGATAGGCCAAATGCTTCCTTGCAGGCTTATATAGCCAGCCACGGTCGATTCCCAGTCTTTCAGCAAATTCCATTACCTCCATCCGATGAGGGAAAACATGTACGATTTCATCATTGAGTTTTACGAATGTTAGGTGAATAAACCAGAAGATTGTCCACCCCCAATGAAACAATAAGCTATTGAGCTTCGGATCATGTATCGCCAAATTTCACTTACTAATCGCTATGGAATCTTATATACTTTATTCTGTATTCGATAAAGTATTTGTATAGGTCTTTACGCTCATTGTTTAGGTAACAATCAAGGCCTTGTTGATATTCTTGAATTATCTTGTCTTTTTTCAACTTCTTGCTTCTTATGCCCAACTCATAAGAAATGTCGGCATTCAATAATAGTCGCAAACAATCATACTTTGACTGCTCAAGCTGATTGAGGAACATTCCAGCATCGTTGTATTCTTCTGTGAAAAAATAATAGAGAGCCCAGCCTAAATCACGGTCCAATTTTGGGATATTAGCATGATTTTGAGATAAGTATGAATAAAGTTCCTCGTAATGCTTTCCTTTTAAAAGAGCTGTTGTTTTCTTAACAAAATCGTACACATGATTGTTATTAAATTGAGAAAATGGAATTACAACAAAGAATCCTCTTGCATCCTTTTTACTTTTCTGAGCAATAACTTCCATCTCGTGGTCAGCAATAATCTTGTACTTCTGAGCTGCACAGGATACGAGCAGAAAGAAGAACAACAAAAAACATGGAGCAAAATGACGTTGTTTTTTTCTTATGTTTCTAACATAAATTTTAATTATTTATGTCTCCAATTTTGTGATTGAAAATTTAGTGAATAAGATGACAGTATAATAAGCTATTTGCTTACTCAATTACCTAGAACTGAAAAACACTTGTGATATTATATGACGAGATAAAAACCATAGCTACAAATATTCCTAAGTTATAATACTTATGACCTTGAGTGTTTTAGGAATGTGTTATTTTTCCTTTAAAATAATTATTCAGTTCTTGCACAATTTGTTCAATCGTTTCTTTATATGCCTTTGATAATGATTCCACCATGGCGATGGTATACTGTTTCTGCACCTCTTTCTCATTTTTCACCCATCTGTCAAGAAATGCTGTCCGATTTTCTGTTGGTATGGTCTTATCAAGGATTATCTCTTCTCCCTCACTCATTAGTGTAAAATCTGTTAAGGTTTTTGCATATCCCGGACCCGCCTTGCGAAGACTCCGCCAGAAAAACGTGGCTATCACTGTTGTTTTATCTTCATACGGCCCTGCTACTTTCTGGTCCTTAAATGTGACTCTCAGCGTATAGTCGTAATCCGTTCCAGTAGTATCTAGATTAAATATACCAGATCTTTCTGCCTCTTTTATTAATTGTTGCCTAACGAATGATCCCAGATCTTCCATGATAGATTTCTTACCAAGCTCATAATTAAATTTGCTGCCAAATTGGGCGTAAAGAGCATAAACCCCAAGTACACCCAAAATTGGGTGTGGTTTCATAATGTTTCCAATTTTCTCTATTCTGGGTTCATAGGGAAGTTCCTTTTCTATTTCCACAGAGGATAGGTATACTGTTATATCTTTTTTCTCTGGTATCTGCTCAGAATCATTAAGATATTGTAAAGACTGGGGATTTTTGATGTCTACATGCCTGAGAGCCCGTTTGTTAGCACATCCAATAAGATAGATCAAAAAGACCAATGTTAAAAACAATAGCGTAATTCTTTTCATGATATCCTCCTTCTTTTAATTTTTGGGTCATAATGAATTTAATTCACAACCTTTGGGGATGTAATGAAGCCTACACACATTTTCTTTTAATGCCATTTATATTCTCATTAAGCTACATGGACCAGCATTTGTGTAAAACTAGATTGGGATCCACTTTTAGTCAAAACCAGATGTGTACTTTTCATACCAAATGTGTACTAAATTTTTGGAGAGGTGGGGTAAAACGGGAAATGTGATTTAGAGAAAATTACTGAGGTTTTTAATTTAAGGCAGAAGTTCTTCGGGGCTTTTCTCGATTAATTGCGTACGGGCTTCAGTGGGGCAATACCCCAGTTCTTTGCGAAATTCTCTCGCCATGCTGCTCTCTTCACTGTAATCAAGCTGCAAGGCAATTTCCATGTTGTCGAGAGTTGTATGTTGCATCATGCGCAGAGCCTGATGCACCCAGACGCTGCGCAGCAGAGCGGTGAGAGATATACCAAATGCTTCCTTACAGAGCTTATGTAGCCAGCCACGGTCGATTCCCAGTCTCAGCGCAAATTCCCTCACCTCCATTCGGTAAGGGAAAACATGAACTATTTCATCGATGAGTTTTTTAATATAAGGTGACGAGTCCACACTATCCGGCCAGCGCAATTCCAAATATTCTCTCAGCCCTTGGTCACGGATAGCATCACGAATGATATCCCTGATTTTCTCCAATGGCATGTCGCAAGTGATGAAACGGGACGCGCCTCTTCGGGCAGCCTTGCGAATGAATTCGGGGTTCAGAATTTTCGAGCATGTCAAAACAGGGATAGGGCCCGTGAGTACGTCCAAACGCAGGACCTTCTCCACACTTTCCTCATTTGCAGAACAAAGGCAGATTATCGCTGCATCCGCAGGCATGTTGTGGATATACGAAAAAAAATCTTCTTCTGTATTTGCAGTTAAAATTTCATATTCGTTATTAAAGATTCTTTCGTGGTAAGGGCATTCTGGTAGTTCCGGACAAAATAGTATGAGTTTGTGTTTCGACATATCAAATTGTCTTGATTGTCTTGCACTCTAAATTAATCATTTACGCAGATAATCCCAAGACTGTAAAAAATCAATTGCCCCACAAGCAAAACTGACTTGGTGATCTATTAAAAGCGTTTGAACCGGCCATGATTACTTCGTTTTTTGTTCTATCAAAATACTTTGCCAAAATTCAACAATATCAGCATCACCAAGTTTCAATATAGCTTCGCCGGTAATTTCTTTCTTAAAAACGTTTTTCCTTTTCTGCTTCAGAAAAGGAAGGCTAAGAAGGATCGTTTCAATTTTGTCTTCCGGTAATTCATACTCCATGATGCTGGTTGGTTGATTTATGTCTTTCAAAGGAAATTCTTCACCCACAAAGAGTAAAAACCAAAATCGCAGCAGAAGGTTGCTTCTAAATTTGTCGTAACATGCTTGAATGATATGGTCATGATCAAATGCCAGAGCGGGCAATTTATCCAAAGAAAACCACTGCACCTGCGCTGCATCGTCGCCAGCATGTAACGATTTTGCAGATTCCGGTGGAAGTACCCCGAAATACACAACGGTTAGTGTCCTGCCCCGCGGATCTCGCCCCGGGTCTCCAAAGACATCCAGTTTGCATAGCGGAATATTTTCTATTCCGGTTTCTTCAAACAACTCCCGCTTTGCAGCAGCGTCGAGCGATTCATCTATTTCAACATACCCGCCGGGCAGCGCCCATTTGCCCTTAAAGGGATCATTCATTCGTTGGATTAGGAGTACTTCAAAGCGGTCAGTGTGGAATCGCAGCAGGAAGACATCGACGGTGAGCATTGGGCGGGGGTAATCATAGTGTGGCATGGTTTAAATAACGTTGTGTTGATTTAGAATTTCTTACCCACCCCTTTATCCCCTCCCGGGAGGGGACAGTTTAGCGAGCCTACCAAAGCACTTATTTCACCCCTCCTTGGAGGGGTTGGGTCTACAACCTCGTAGAGGGGTGGGTTCACTTAACATCCACAAAAACAAACTCCGTTACCAGCCTAACCTGAACTTTTAACATGATTTTTTTAGGATTTCCGCTCAAAACCTTTTCCACCATATTCTTAAAAGAAGCCAAGTCTTTTACAGGCTGATTGTCGATTTCGGTAATGATGCTGCCAATAGAAAGACCGCCGATTCCGGCCGGTGCGGCACGGTCCACCTGGTACACGTAAACGCCCTCGGTGCTCAAAGGCAAATTGTAATCGTAGAGAATATCATGGGTGAGTTCCCGAACCTCAAAACCCAAGGGGATAAGCTGGTACTTCTCTGCCAGATCAATCGCTCTCGGCGCCGCATAGAGTTTTACTTCCTTCTTCTGTTGCTTTCCATCCCGGAATATGCTCAACGTAATTTTGGAATCAGGCGGCTGCTGGGTTATCAACTCTCTGAATTGATCCAAATCCTCATCCATGTCTATTCTTAATTCATTTTCGTTAAAAGATGTGATCACATCACCAGTCTTCAAGCCTGCCTTTTCCGCCGGCGATTGGGAAAAAATCTGATCGATGACCACCCCGCCCTCGCCAGGAACCTTCCAATATTCTCTCAACTCTTTGGTCAAAGCCTGCATGCGTATTCCCAGCCAGGATTTTCCCTGGTAAACATCCTTAGCCAGCACCGGCGGGTTCTTGATTAAATCCCCGAACCACTCTGTGGGAGCAACCTCGAGGTAATTTGCTGCCGGTTCTTCAAAATCCATCCGGTCGTGAAAGGAAAAATCATTTCGATTTGGCAAGGTAATCCCGATGGCTTTCCCCTCACCGGTTAGCACCAATCCGCCGGATGACATTGCATTTAAATAGTGATTCACCAGTATTTTTTTTCTTGGGACGGTCAAAATTGCGTTGACAGTCAATGGAGTAAAAAGCGGTTCGAAGTTCTCAGACTCGCCTAACAATTCCAACAAATAAATCGTTTGACCAATTTGAATGTCATCGGTGGGAGAAAACTCGATGAAGGGCAAGTTATTCAGAAGGCTGTCTTTGATTTGTACAAAAGCCACATCCGCCAAATCGTCTTTTCCTATAAATTCCGCCTCATATTCTTTTCCGTTCCACAGTTTCACTTTGAAATCAGTCGGCTCCCCGGAAAAGAAAGAACTTCCGCCGCCGGAAACAATATCCAGAGACAACGGGTACACATCGCTGCTTACCATCACCAGCCCTTTGGCATTGACCGCGATCCCGATGCGGTTCTGCTTAATTTTTGTGAATGATCCGATTTGGGAATTTGAACTGATATTCTTATAAAATTTAACGATGCAAACGGCCGATCTGTTTTTCTTGAAAACTTCCTGCGGGGATTGTCCGGAAATTGTAATAGAGAAAATCAGCAGGAAGAGAATGCTCAGGAAATGTCTCATTGAGTTAATTTTCTTCTCCAAGTTTATTGAAGGTTTGCTTTGCATTGCCCGAAGGACTCTCCGGGAGCTTAATTACCGTAAAATAGGGATTGCCTCTTCGAACCAGTTCTACAAAAATTGTTGTGTCGCCATTGAGATTGAGCTGTTCGTAAACTGTCTGAAATACTTTTAGATCATTTATTTTTTGCCCATTTATTTTGCTTATGACATCGCCGCCACGAATATTCGCCAGATCCGCTGGGCCACCCGATTTAACGCCGGTTAAATAAACTCCCTGATAGTCATTCAGCATTTGCATCCGGTAAATGTGCCATTCAAGACCCTTCACTACGGCTCCCCATTTATCCGCTTCAAACTCCGGCTGATCCATAAAGGGCTCTTTCTCTACCTTTAATTTGATGTCCATGGCTTTCCCATTGTACCAGATTGAAAAAGTAACTTCCTGACCGATAGGCAAATCGGCAATTCGCTTTCGCACCGATGGCAAGTCTTCTTTATATTCAGCATGAACCGGCACCCCATCAATTTTTTGGATGATATATCCCGGCTTGATCCCCGCTCTTGCGGCCGGAGAATTTTCTTCCACGTGGGAAACCAAAATCCCATTAAAATCACTAAACTCCATGTACTCGCGAAAATCTTTTGTCGGCTGAAATTCAACCCCGATCCAGGCGCGTTTAAGGGTTGTCCCTTTGAGCAACTTTTGTGCGACTTCGCGAACCAGATTAATGGGGATGGCGAATCCAAGATTTTCCGCCATGAATACAGCGCGGGCATTTATTCCCACAACTTCCCCGTCTAGGCTGATGAGCGGTCCGCCGCTGTTGCCGGGATTAATCGCCGCATCGGTCTGAATCCATAAATTATATGGGGATATCATTGAGCCGTTATCCGGAAAATAGCGATCGATCGAACTGATGACTCCCATTGAGACAGATCGGGATAGACCTAGGGGGCTACCCAGTGCCAGAACAATCTGACCCACGTGAAGCGTATCCGAATTTCCCAAAGTGGCAAATGGTATGCTCTTATCGGATAATTCTTCCACATTAAGTTTCAATACGGCAATATCGGTTGAAGGATCGGTCCCGACCACGGTGGCCGTGATTCGTTCCTTATTGGAGAGCGTGCACCATACTTTCTCCGCATTCTCTGCGACGTGATGATTGGTGAGCACATATCCCTCGGCCGAAAAAATAACCCCGCTTCCGGTAACCAGCGTTCTCTGCTTTTCACCAGATGTGTACACTTTTTTGACCGGTTCAACGTGAACAAGCGCCGGCAGCACTTTGTCACGCGCTTTATAAATCTGGTTTTGCAATGCTTCGATTACATCATTTGAAGCGGCTGCATTTCTGCCGACCAAAAGAAGCGCGACAAACAAAAATAAAAAATAGCGCATAGTAAAACTCCCAAATTCAGACTGTGAATATAATACGGAGGCAAAGTTTTTACTAATTATTTTCAATTGATTTGGAGCTGCAAATCTGTCTACATTAAATTGAATTGATTCAAGGGTAAGGATGTCCCCCAACTAAAAATTAAATGTAAACAAACTCGTCCATCACCTCTCCTAGGAAGCATGTCGCATATGACCTCCGAGATAAACTTGTTCTAAAGGAAAAAAAATAGAACAATATCCCACAATTGCCCGTATGTATTATTCGTCTACTTATTAAATTATGTACCTCCCCAAAAGATAGGCATGGAAACGTGCCTATCTTTTTTTACACAAAGGCCTATCGTTGCAAATCGTTATTTGAAAATATGCCACAAATTTTTAGATTTAAGATGTATCCGAATAACAATAAGAGAGGCTGAGGGAAATGAATATGACAAATGATCTCCACGTCGTTCTTGGCGCCAGTGGTGGATTGGGAAATGCTGTAGTACAGGAATTAGCCAAGCAAGGTAAAACAGTCCGGGCAGTTAACCGCAGTGGCAAAATTGATGTGCCGGCTGAAGTTGAAGTAATAGCAGCGGATACTTCTGATCCGGAAAACACCATCAAAGCTTGTCAGGGAGCAGCCATAATATATAATTGTGTCAATGTACAGTATATGGATTGGCAGGAGACGCTTCCGCCTATTTACAACAATATCATCGAAGCGGCAGCGGCGGTAAATGCAAAACTGGTGGTTGGTGATAATCTCTATATGTATGGTTATGTTGCCGGGCCGATTAAGGAAGATCTGCCCTATGCTTCATTGGAACGGAAAGGGCAACTCCGCATTCAGTTGGCAAATAAAATAATGGAGGCCCATAAATCAGGGAAAATAAAGGCCACCATCGGGCGTGCTCCCGATTATTACGGACCCCATGCCATGAATGCAGCTATGGCAGAACGGGTTTTTATTCCGGCGCTTAAAGGCGGAACCGCGATGGTTTTGGGAAATCCCGATGTAAAACATACTTATATATTTAATGAGGATTTTGCCCGTGGTTTGATCATTTTAGGAGAGAAAGATGAGGCTCTCGGAGAGGTGTGGCACATCCCCAGTGCTGAAACCCTCACCACCCGTCAATTCCTCAATTTGGTTTCAGAAGTCGCCGGGACAAAATTAAAGATTCGTTCCGCCTCAAAATCTTTGGTCAACATTCTTGGAATATTCAGCCCTATCATGCGGGAGTTGAAAGAGATGATGTACGAATGGGAAAACGATTATGTGGTTGATCACTCCAAATTCATGAATGCATTTGAATTTGAAACCACTCCTCACACCGAAGCGATTCGTAAAACATTGGATTGGTACCGGACAAAGATTTAAATCAGGAGTTCAGAACTTTTACGGCGGTCTCGTGGGTGAAAGCTGTGGTCTCTAAACAAAGTCCTTTGAAATAATGAACTTATTTCTTAAACAAATCTTGTATCTTACCTCCCGCGGATTCCTTAATTTTTTTCTCAATCTCTTTCTTTACCTGATTAATTTGACTCTCATATTGATTCAGCTGCGATTCCACCGATTGAAGCTGACCGGTTAATCTCTGTTCATTCTGGGCAATCAGAGTATTTAGTTCTTCTTTATATTTACCAACCTCCTGATTTAGTCGCTGTTCTATTTTCTTGTGGGCTGCTTCCACCTCTTCGGAGACCAAGCTTTTTACCTGGCCAGAAATGAGATTATCCAGATTGCTGCTGATCTTAAATCTAAACTCCCCATCCTGTTGCTCGGCGCTGGCTGCAAATCGAATCTCGTTAATCGACTGCATAATTGAATTTCTCACTTTGACAACCCGGGGATCGAGTTTTTCATTTGCTGGCGGTTCAGCAAAACGAAGCTGATAGCCGGCGAAGATTACGGATGAAGTAAAATTTTTTCCATCAAAATTCATTTTTGCCTTCAGATTTCCAATGCCGTTTTCAATCTTGGAAGGCAGCAGAGGAAAATCGGTGAGCTTCACATCATTCAAGGAAATTCCATCAAAATTCAGGGCAAAATTCTCCCTGGAGATGTCTTCCAAATAATTAAATACGCCGTCGACTTTCACGGATGCACGGTTCTTTTCTCCGGCCAGGAAAAATGAAGTGGGTTCGCCAATTATCTTTTGATTAGAAACAATATTTGCCACCTTTCCGCTCAGTTGTAGATTTTGCATGATTTCCCCTGACAACCCAATATTCTTGATCCAGAATTTCGGCAATTCATTGGGCTTGCCAAAGTAGATGTTCATCCCTTTCAGTCTCGGCGGTGATTCCTTTTTGGGCTCCGGCTGGAGTTTTTGGGAATAATACCGGGCGGTGCCAACGTAGCGGGTTACCAGATTAATCTTCTCAATAATTCTCTTCCCGAAAACCAATTTGGCAATGTTCTGGACCGATAAGTCGGGCAGTTTTGCCAGACTCAATGCTTTGCGGTAATCTGCCTGTATCCAGCTCTGAACGACATTATCCGCCGTTTTGATATTTTTCAGGTCGGCATTGAAATCGGACTTGATCGATTGATAGTTTTGCTTATAGTCATTAAGCTGTTTCTGAATTTCATTAGCATCCTTTAGCGCATTTTGCAGTTCGTCCAGTTTGCTTATTTTACCCGGATCTATGGCATTTAATTTATTCTTGATATCAGCCAAATCTTGTTCGCCGGGTAGCTCCTGAAAACGGTTTTCCCAATTATCAAATTTTTGTAGCGAAGCAGCTTTCAGGGAGTCAATCTTTTGCGGACTTTGTAAATTTACGAGGGCATAAATGCTGTCCACATTCAGTTTCTGGCCAAGTTGTCCGATTTGAAAGACGGGCATCCGGGAAGCTTCGTTATCCAAATTCTTTTGAAGCGTCGAAATGAACTCCGGCATTCTTCCCGCTGCTTTCTTTTCTTCTTCAGAGAGTTTTCCATTCGTTTCGCGCGGTGTGCCAAAGCGCAGTCCCTGCATTTCGAAATTCTCGACATTGAATTTTTTCGAAAACAACGGCGCCACCGCCAGATTGAAATCACATTTTTCAGTTTCAAAGAGGTTGGTCATGGTATGCTTGGGATCGGTTACCTGCAAACGATTCCAGCGAACATTTAATCCTGTTATTGAAAAATGAAAGTCATCAAATTCCACTTTTGCCCCGACAATCGCGGAACCATATTTTTCAAGTTTATTTTCAACCCACCAATCAGTAAAGATCAGCGAGAGGATAAGAATGACTACAATTAAAACACCTAAAAAAATCAATCCTCTTTTGCGCAAGTCAATCCCCCAAAAATTTGAGACGTTCATAAAGTGAATAGACTTTGCTCGCCTTTAGCGCTTTGATCCACTTCCAGTTTTGAACTCTCTTATCATATTTTTCTCGATAATTGATGATAAATGTTTTCACGCCTCTGAAGACCGGCCAAATCAAAAAAATCGCGACTACCAGACTCCCTAAATATACAGTGTTGTTGTAACTGGAATAGGGAATAATTGGAGCATGATAAAAAAATGTCCACAATGGTTTCAAAAATGCTACATTGACCAGCAGCCAATATCCCAAACTGTTGAACAGTGGATCCCCCAGGTAAACGACAGCGGTAAATACAGCGTACGCCAAAATAGCGGCAGAAATGTTCACGTTGATAATGATGATCACAAAGATTATCAGGACATTGATCAGACTAAAAAACGGCGTGATGCCCAAAATCATTCCCAGGATGAATCCCGCAGCGATCTGATTGGGGGATTCATTGGAGCGCAATATTTTAAGAATTTTGCCGATTAATTCTAAGCCAAACATTCAGGCTTTCCTTTTCTTCAGTTTTTGAGTATTGAATTCAACACCGAAAATCATAGAAATAATAATGAATTCATTATATGAAAATCAAATTCTTTTATGTCCGGTGTTTTCAGTGTAATTCAGCGTTTAATCCTTCAATTATCGTTTGTCTCACTGACATACGCCTCCATCGGAGGACAGGCGCACACCAAATTCCGATCGCCGTAAACATTGTCAATTCGTCCCACCGGCGGCCAGAATTTATTCTCTTTAACATAAGGCAGCGGATAAACCGCTTTTGTGCGCGGATAAGGATATTTCCACTCATCAGCGGTAGCTGCCTCGACCGTATGGGGAGCATTCTTCAGCACATTGTTTTCCTTATCGGCTTTGCCCTGTTCAATCTCTTCAATCTCTTTTCGAATTGAAATTAACGCATCGCAAAATCTGTCAAGTTCATCTTTGGATTCGCTTTCAGTCGGTTCCACCATCATTGTTCCAATTACCGGAAAAGAAACCGTCGGGGCATGAAAGCCATAATCAATCAGCCGTTTCGCCACATCCTCCACTTCGATGTTCGCCGTATTTCTAAATTGTCGCAGATCGAAAATCATTTCATGGGCGGCTCTGCCATGTTTACCCTTGTAAAGAACCCTGTAGTATTTTTCCAACCGGGATTTAATATAATTAGCATTCAGGATCGCATATTTAGACGCTTCGGTTGCTCCCTTCGCTCCTAACATTTTGATATATCCATAGGAAATAACCAGTATACTGGCACTGCTCCATGGCGCACCCGACACGGCTGTAATTCCTTTTTCTCCGCCCACAGTGATAATGGGATGTTGGGGCATAAACGGCGCAAGATGCTCTGCCATGCAGATGGGTCCCATTCCGGGACCGCCACCGCCGTGCGGGATGCTGAAGGTTTTATGCAAGTTCAGGTGGCAAATGTCCGCGCCAATAATGGCGGGATTGGTTAGCCCCACCTGGGCATTCATATTCGCTCCGTCCATAAAAACCTGTCCGCCGTTTTCATGGACGATTTTACAGACTTCTCTGATTTTCTCCTCATATACCCCATGCGTTGACGGATAGGTGACCATGATGGCCGAAAGGGTGTCCTTGAATTCAGTTGCCCTATTTCTCAAATCCTCTACGTCGATATCCCCGTTTTCATTACATTTGACGATAACCACTTTCATGCCCGCCATGGTGGCGCTGGCGGGGTTGGTTCCGTGCGCCGAGGAAGGAATGAGAACGACATTCCTTTGTCCTTCACCGCGATCTTTGTGATACGCCCTAATGATCAGCAGGCTAGTGTACTCCCCTTGCGCGCCTGAGTTGGGTTGAAAAGAAACCGCATCGAATCCGGTAATCTCGCAAAGCAGGCTTTCCAGTTCTTTGAATATCTGCGTGTATCCCTGCGCCTGATCCAGCGGTACAAAAGGGTGAATTTTCGAGAATCCTGACCAGCCGAGCGGGATCATCTCTGAGGCTGCATTCAATTTCATGGTGCAGGAGCCGAGGGGGATCATCGAAAATGTCAACGATAGATCGCGATTTTCCAGCTTTTTGATATAGCGCATCATTTTCGTTTCGGAATGATAGGAATTGAAGACCGGGTGCGTGAGGTACTCAGTTTTTCGAATTAAATGATGAGGAAGATTAATTTCCGGCGTTGGCGCCGCGCTTTCCATCTTTAACAAGGGAACCGATTTCTGAGCACCTTTGGCAAATAGCTCTACGATTTGGCGCAGATAATTTTCATTTATGGTCTCGTCTAAAGAGATGCCGATGTGTTCGGAACCAATATAGCGGAAATTGATCTTCCGGGTCAATGCAACCGTTTGAATCCTCTCCATCTGCTGGGGCTCAACTTTGATTTTGAGGGTGTCAAAGAAGTGATCATTCTCCTGGCTATATCCCATTTCTGAGAGAGCGTTATCCAGAATTTGGGTGACGGTATGCACGCGCACGCCAATGCCACGCAGTCCCATTGGTCCGTGGTAAACCGCATACATGCCGGCCATAATTGCCAGCAGCGCCTGAGCGGTACAAATATTGGAGGTGGCTTTCTCACGGCGGATGTGCTGCTCGCGAGTTTGCAGAGCCATGCGGTATGCTTCCCTACCGCTGGAATCGATGGAAACACCGATAATCCTGCCGGGCATCTGGCGTTTGTATTCATCCCGTGTGGCAAAAAACGCCGCATGGGGTCCACCATAACCTAACGGTACGCCAAACCGCTGCGCCGATCCCACAACGATGTCAGCGCCTAATTCTCCGGGCGGGGTTAACAATGTTAAACTCAACAAATCGGTTGCGACAGTCACCAGCGCCTCGTTGTGATGAATCTTCCTGATAAAACTTGCAATATCGGCAATGTTGCCCTCTGCGTCGGGGTACTGGATAATAGCGCCGAAGAATTTATCATTCGGTTCAAATTGATTGACATCGCCGATCTCCAATTCAATTCCTAACGGTTCAGAACGCGTTTTCAAAACGTCAATGGTCTGGGGGAAACATTTGTCAGACACCAGAAAAACATTCGCATCTCTTTGAATAAGACTTTTGCTTCGCAGCCGGTAGCTCATGGTCATGGCTTCTGCCGCAGCCGTGGCTTCGTCCAAAAGAGATGCGTTCGCCACCTGCATCGCCGTCAGATCCCCTACCATGGTTTGAAAAACCAACAGGGCTTCCAATCGTCCTTGAGCAATTTCTGCCTGGTAAGGTGTATATTGGGTGTACCAGCCCGGATTTTCGAAAATATTCCTCCTAATGACCGATGGAATAATGCAATCGTAATAACCCAATCCAATATATGATTTGAAGGTTTTATTTTTGCGGGCAGTTTCGAGAAGCGAATTCAAGAATTCATTCTCACCAATCGCCTCTGGTATATTAAGCGGTTTTTTGAGGAGTATATCTTCAGGGATAGTCTCCTTGATCAAAACGTCGAGCGAATCAACCCCTATAATTTTTAACATTTCGGGTAAATCTTCCTTCCCCGGCCCCAGGTGTCGGTTAACAAAATTGTCCAGGTGCTTCAAATCATTTTTCATCTTTGCCTACATTCCTTACTCATGGATGATTTTAGTCTTCCGGTTTATCACCTCACAAACTTAATGAGATAATTAACTAAGTTCAAAAAGATAAATATTTCATCTTCTCGCACTATCTAAATTTGGAATGCAAGTGTCTAAGGAATAGTTCTATTCAAGTTGTTATTCAAAAGAATTTCTGTTCTTCTTCGTTCAATAGATCGAACAATTCAGTGGGCGTTTTACAAGCAAGCACTTTCTCCCGCACCTCATCTTTGGAGATGATTCGGGAAATTCGGCTAAGTAATTTAATATGCGTTCCCGGTTGATCTTCCGGACCTACGAGCAGGAAAATAATATGGGCAGGTTTGTGGTCGATGGAGTCAAAGTCTATTCCCTTCGGATGAATCCCTAATGCGATGGCAAAATTACGGCTGTCTTTATGTTTACAATGTGGGATGGCAACGCCATTGCCAACGCCCGTAGTCATAATTTCTTCTCGATCAAACACGGCTTGAATAATCCCTTCCGGTTTGCTGATCGCTTGATGTTGACTGAGAACTTCAACCAACTCTTTGATAACTTCCGACTTGGTATTCTTCTGCAAAGGAATCTTAATATATTCGGATTGAAAAACATCCACTAAATTCATAAAGAACCCCACGGAGAATCAAAATGATTTCCAAACATTCCGGCCAGCCTAAAAATATCGTTCCGGTTTCGGTAATGCAAATGATCGGTAAATTTCTTCCTTATTCCATCAAATGGTCGATTTAAAAACGGAACTCAATGATTTTCACCCCCGCAGCAAGGCTTTTATCGAACCCGCTTTGATTATCACCCGGGCTACTAAGATATGGTTTGCCAAAACTGAGGGCGAGCTCATTTTCCTTTATAGGATGTATGCGATAAACCAGCACAGACCAGAGCGTCGATACACCAATGGATATGAGTGAAGCTTCCCATACTGATTTTACCAGTTCTTCTCTTTCTTCGTTTACGGAGGCATAAACCGAGAGCGGCATTACCAGCACCATAGGCGGTAACAAACAATAGCTGGCAAGTTTCCAGTATGAAATTTCCCGCCGTTTTGATAAATGAAGCGCCGCCGCCGAAGACAGGGCCGCCAGTACGCTCGCACTAACGTAGGAACGCAGATAAAATGAGTTGTTGGGGAAGTCCCTGCTGTTATACTCACCTCTGAGAAAAACGGGGAGGAATCCGCCGATTCCAACGCCCACAATTCCACCAATCGCACTGCCGATTGACGACCTGAGCAAATCGGATTTGATTGAACTTGTCCGACTCAAGGGAGATAGATTCGGTTGCCCCGCAGAGTCCATTTGCCCTCCCCAAGCCGAGTCCGCCAGGTTGAGAATTGATGAGCGTCTCCCAAATTGACTACTCAAAAAATGCCCGGTCAACGATGTGACCTGCTGGGCAACACAATATCCTGAAGCGAGAATAAGCCAGAAAAAAAATCGAATAATCATTTCCAAATCTATGAAAATTTGAGCATTTCCTTTTCGTTCATAATTAAGCTTTATCATTCTTAAATACAACTGTTTTATTTGGGACATTAACTTCATAAAATAAATACTTCTTGATTTTCAAAATCATACTTATATTTTTCACTCCAATTCCTTAAACAAAGGAGATTCAGATGATCAACAAAGCATTGGCTATTTTCTTATTGAGCGTGATAACTACTATCGCCCACTCGCAAGCTTTTCAAGATCCCTTCCGCGAGCAGGAGCAGAGCACAATAAAGGGGGGTATTGGCATGACCTGGATCGACGGCCAACCATACACTACATTTACCATTGCTCCGGATATTGCGATTGGCAAATTCGGCGTTGGCATCTATCTCCAGTTCTTGATGGATAATAACAACGATTTCAAATTAAGGAAGGATGAATATAAAGACGGTGCCGGCATTTTTAGGGCGATTCGTTATATCCGCTACGGACATAAGTACGATCCATTTTATGCCCGGTTGGGAATGCTGGAAAGAGCGACGCTTGCCAACGGGCTACTCGTTTGGAATTACAACAACGGATCGAATTATGACAAACGAAAAATCGGACTGGTAATGGATGTTGACTTGGATAAATACGGCATTGAGACGCTGAACAGCAATTTTGAGGAACTGGAACTTGTCGGCGCTAATTTGTATTTCCGACCCTTCCGTTTTATGCAGAATCCGCCTCCCATTCTCAAGAATATGAGAGTCTATACCACTTACGTTTATGATGATAATGTCAAAAGATTTCAGCCCCCTTCTACCTCAACCACAATTGTAAGAGCCTATGGATTTGGCACCGACATCCAGTGGTTAAATCTGCCCATGTTAAAAAGCTTTGTTTATGCTGATTATGGAAAATTCGTTGACTACGGAAACGGAAAATCAGTTGGAATCAGTGCCATTATTCCCGAATTCATAGGCATATTCGGAGTGGCAGCCAGATTCGAAAAAAGATTCCTGGGAAAAGAATTCGTGCCCAATTTCTTCGGGCCGCTATATGAACTTCAAAGAAATTTAGGTGCATTAGCACAATTGCAGAATGCAAAGAAGCAAGAAGGATATTTTGGTGAGCTTTCAGGTCATATTGTTAATCGGATTTTATTGGTTGGCAATTATCAACGGTTGAACGGGGTGAAAGGAAGCGGTATCGCCCATTTGGAAGCATCCGCGCCCAATTTGATTCCACGCATCGAACTGCGTGCATATTACGATAAGTACGGCATCGAAACCTTTGAGGACTTTCGTACCCTTGATTACCGCTCTATTGCCACAGGTGAGATAGGCTACCAGCTCAACCGGTTTATATTAGTTTCAACGATTTACCGCTGGTATTGGGTAGAGCAAACCGACGAATTTGGCAACGTTCGTTACAAACCGGTGGAGCGCGTCGAGCCGAGAATTTCTTTTGTGTACCGGTTTTAACAAGAGGCACCAAAGACCGGTAAGAAATCAATGCTGGAGTGGGCAAAAAATTGACCAACTCTACTCTTAAAACAGTCCAGTCAATCCTTAACAATTTCGTTGATTTATTCTTCCCGCCGGTTTGTCTGCATTGCCAGACCATCCTTCCCGAATCGGCGAATTATTTATCCCTTTGCCCAAATTGTTACTCCCAACTTATCCTGATGTCACCGGATTTTCCCAAAACCCAAATCATAAAAAGGCTCGAACCAAGCTTTCTTGATCAAATGTGGATTGGCTACGAATTTAATGAGATTATTCAATCGGTCATTCACTTCATCAAATATAGGAAGATGCCCAATTTGGGTATTAGGGCAGGAGAGCTTTGTGCGAAGGTATTAGGAACATATTTTAATGCGCTTGAAGATAGATATTTTTTGCCCGTTCCATTGCATCCTATTCGCAGGAAAGAGCGCGGATATAATCAGAGTAAATTCATCAGTGAAGGGATTATAAACATCCAGGGTGGAATACTGATTGAACACGTTTTGACTCGGAACAAAAATACCATCTCCCAGACCGCGCTGAACCGACAGGAAAGACAGGAAAATGTTCATCAAGCATTTCAAATTAGAAATGGAGTCGATATTTCAGGGAAGACAATTATTTTGGTGGATGACCTTATCACAACCGGTGCAACAATGAATGAGTGCGCGAGAGTACTAAAAGAAAATGGAGCCAAAAGAATAATTTGTGTTGCTGTTGCCAGCCCGGTGAATTTACAACTTCCATCCCTTTGAACTAAAAAATTTGATTGTTGCTCGCATTCGGAAGAGATGATTAAATTTAATCAAGGTAATAATTATTTGGAGGACAAATGCTCCGGATCAAAGCTTTTTTGCTAATTGCAATTTGTCTACTAATAGCAGGGTGCTATATTCAATCTCTGAATCCTATTTACGACAAAGGAACACTTACCTTTGATTCAGGATTAATTGGGACATGGTACTCACCAGAAGATGATGATGAGATTTGGATCTTTGAAGAAGCAGGCGAAAACGAATACACATTAACTGGAAAAACTAATGATGATGGAGAAATGAAAGAGGCATATTTTCAAGCATTTCTTTCCAAATTAGGAAGTTATTTGTTTCTGGATATCTTTCCAAAAGAGTCCCAAACAATATCCAAAATTTATCAGGCACACTTGATCCCGGTGCATTCATTCTTAAGATTTCATCGAGAAGGTGACATTCTCATAACCGAATCTCTCGATTACAATTTATTTAAAGTCGCAACAGAAAAACAGAAAAAAGAGCTAAGATATATTAGCTTGGAAGACAGAACTCTCATTACAGCCTCGACCGACGAGATCCAGGAATTTTTTGTAAAAAATGCTGAAAATGATAGCATATTTCAGAGTCCGGATACATTATACCGTAAGAAATGAACGTAGAATCATAAGAGGAACTTGGCTGCAGGCAAATTCTTTTTAAGTTCTGCCTTGAATTTAGGGAATGACAATTCTTGCGGCCGCCGAAATCAATCTTGCCTTCAACTAATATCAATCATATATTCTATTCAACTAAAGACCTTTTAACGTCTTTCCAAAGGTTAAAACAGTGCATCTCAGGAATTTATTCTGGAGAATCTGATTAAAGCCGGCTATGTTAAACTTCAAAATAATAGGCCGCAAATCTTCTCATCGATATTTCAGGATTTCTTTATCGCTAAATACACCGCCGAAAAAGGAATTTCCAGAAAGAAGAGATTTCGTTTTTGGTAGAAAATCCTCACCACCTTTCCAGAAGAAATATATTATTTCACCTTGATATTATTGGTAGTTTTTGTCTATTTTTAAAACAAGAACATTTAATAAAACAGGAGGCATATCATGGCCGAAAGTATCTATAAAGTTATTGAATTGGTCGGGAGCAGTCCCACATCCTGGGAAGACGCGGTTAAAAGGGCAGTAGATGAAGCCGCTAAGACTTTAAACGATTTAAGAATTGCTGAGATTTCTGATCTGGATGTGAAAATTGAAAACAACAAAGTGGTTGCCTACCGGGCGAAAGTCAAACTGTCTTTCAAATACGAGAAATAATAATCGTCCCACATCGGGCTCTCTTTTGTTCCTTCCCGTTTGCATTTATAAGCGGGGAGGAACTTTTTTTAACGAGGAAAATCCATGAAGGCACTCAAAATTATTCTGGGTGTTATAGCCATTATTCTGATGGTTATCATAATCATCGGTCTTTTTCTGCCGTCAGAAGTAAATGTTGAAAGATCGGTCACCATTCATGCACAACCGTCTGATATTCATCCATACGTAAACGATTTTCGCAACTGGTCTGGCTGGACTGCCTGGGCGAAAAGGGATACCAACATTACCAACATTTACGAAGGTCCTGAAACCGGCGCCGGCTCCATCTACAAATGGTCCGGGAATGAAGAAGCAGGCAGCGGCATGTTAACAATGACAAAAAGTGATTCGAACCAGGGGATTTGGTACGATATGTCCATGGAGGACGGACAATTTCTTTCCAAAGGGTCCATTTCTTATAAGCCCAAGGGAGACTCCACCGCCGTAACCTGGAGCTATCAGGCAGAGGCCGGAGGAAATATTATTTTCAAATATGTGATGGTTTTTTTCAAGCCCTACATCGAGCATGATTTTGATGTGGGACTACGGGATTTGAAAAAGTTAGTCGAGTCAGATTCAGGTGCGTCCGATTCGACTGCAGTTGAGCCAGATTCGATCCTGGTTAATTAAACTTTTTTCGCAACTTTTCACCACGAAGATACAAAGCCACAACAGATTGGATTCATGGTTATTTCCTTTGTGCCCTCGTGTCGTGGTGGTTTTGCATTTTTTAAAAGAATTAAGCCAATGAAGATTATCCACACTGAAATTCCCGGTTTACTTATTATTGAACCAAGAGTCTTTGAGGACAGCAGGGGCTATTTTTTTGAAAGCTATAACCAAAAAATCTTTGAAGAAGAAAATCTGCAATTCAATTTTGTGCAGGATAATCAGTCCAAATCCACTTATGGCGTCATACGTGGATTGCATTACCAAGTTGAACCGTATGCCCAGGCAAAATTAGTCCGGGTATTATCAGGGAAAGTATTTGACGTTTCGGTGGATATCCGCAAAGGCTCACCGACGTTTGGGCAGTGGGAAGGAGTGGAGCTTTCCGAGGAAAATAAAAAGCAGATACTGGTTTCAAAGGGATTTGCCCACGGTTTTTCGGTATTGAGCGAAACGGCTGTGGTATTTTACAAATGTGATAATTTCTACTACCCTGAAGCAGATCGCGGAATTATTTACAACGATAAATCGCTCAACATTGATTGGAAAGTTGATACTAGCAAAGCGATTGTTTCGGAGAAAGATTTGCAACATCCTTCATTGGTGGATGCGGAGAATAATTTTTTTTATTGATTTATTTTAAGGAGCGGACAAACACTCACGCATTTCCGGTATTTATCCGCACCTCAAAAAACAAGCCTACCTCATTGGCGACATTGTTGGCATGTCTTCCTTCACCCAGTTTTTCTCCAATTCAAACAAGTTGCCGTCTAATTTCTTTTTGGTAATCTCATTCATCAAGTGTTCCTCCCCGGAGTTAGATACGGATTTTACCGGAAAACCGGACAGCCCGTCGCTGTCATCTGTCGCGGAATATTTCAGGAACGAGTCGTTGTCTTTCATGAACTCACCAAAAAAGTCCTGAACGGACTCAAAAACCTGAAAATCATCTTTGGTCAATCCGATCTGGTCAGGTTCAACAGTCCAGGTTGTTTGGCCGTCGTTGCTTTCAAATTTCGCACATTCCCAATTATTTATTTTTTCCTTTCCAATCCTCTTCCATACGGTCTTGGATTTCTCGGTATCTGCCATTTCTTGACCGGGCATTTTCCCTTTCATGTACTGCTGCATAAGTTTCTTCTGGTCATCGGGAAGGTCCTGCATCTTCTCCTCCATCATTTTCATGGCGTCGTTCATTTGAGCGCCCATTTGCTTCATATCCTCCCTGGTCATTTCCATATACTTGCCGTTATTTACCGTCCAGAATTTGTCAAGATCGCCTCTGTATATAAAAATCTGCTCTCCCATTTCGCCTGCAGACTGGAACCGGAGGCGATCCTTCTCCACAAACATTTCCATTTTGCTTGTTTTTCCCTCATCTTTAACAGTGCCAGTCATATATACACCCGCCGTTAGTGACGATATCAGCAGAAGAGAAATAATAACACACAATAGCATAGAGCTGTAAATCTTCATGGAATTTCTCCTTTAATTTTATTTTAGAAATATGAGTCGAATTATGGTTAAATTATCCCATTCAATCGGGATCAGATTTTGCGGTATAAATTGACTTCTGTGTTAACGCTAAGATTGTTTTGTAGTTCCGCCAGTGGAATCGTCCGCTGTTTCGCTTGCTTTCTCCTTTTTTTGCTCGGCGTCTTTACCAGCAGGTTTTTCTTCTGCAGGCTCAAAGCCCAGCTTCTGGCGCACCAACTCTTCCAGCTTACGATGAAATTCGGGCGTCTCTTTCAAATAACGTTTGACATTTTCACGCCCCTGTCCCAAACGCTCCTCCCCAAAACTAAACCAAGTGCCGCTCTTTTGAACTATCCCTAAATTAGCGGCTAAATCAAGCAAGTCGCCTTCCCTGGAAATACCCTGATCGTACATAATGTCAAATTCGCAGGTGCGGAAGGGCGGCGCCATTTTATTTTTCACGATTTTCACTTTGGTTCGATTGCCCACCACTTCTTCGCCATCTTTGATGGAGGCGATGCGGCGGATATCAGCTCGAATGGAGGTGTAGAACTTTAGCGCTCTTCCACCGGTGGTCGTTTCCGGATTCCCGAACATGATCCCGATTTTCTCCCGCAACTGGTTGATAAAAATGACACTGGTGTTCGATTTGCTAACAGTTGCGGTTAACTTCCTTAACGCCTGTGACATTAAACGAGCCTGCAGACCCATGTGCGAATCACCCATCTCTCCCTCAAGCTCTGCCCGGGGCACGAGCGCTGCAACCGAATCGACGACCACCACATCCAAAGCACCGCTACGTACCAGGGTTTCCACGATCTCCAGGGCCTGTTCACCGGTATCCGGCTGAGAAACCAGAAGATTGACCGTGTCAACTCCCAGTTTACGGGCATAGGTCGGATCCAGCGCATGTTCCGCATCCACAAATGCAGCCAGGCCGTTCATTTTCTGCGCCTCGGCAATAATGTGCAGGGCAAGCGTCGTTTTCCCGGAAGATTCGGGACCGTAAATTTCCACAATTCGTCCCCGCGGAATGCCGCCAACTCCCAATGCGTAATCCAGTGAAATTGAACCGGTAGGAATCACGTCAGCTTTAACCTTTACCCGATCACCCAGGCGCATGATCGCGCCTTTGCCAAACTGGCGCTCGATTTGGGTCATTGCCAGACCGATCGCTTTTAGTTTTTCTTCGTTTTCTTTGGACATTGAAACCTCGATGTTTGATTTTGTTATTTCATTCTTTCAATAGAACTGCTTTTTGAATTGAATATATCGCTCCCCGGGGAGTTAATTCACTTTTCATTATTAAGACTCGATCAACATTAAATTCTATTCCCGGGAAATGATAATCCACAAATTTCTGCGTGACTTCTGCTATCTTCTTCGGGCTGCGAACCCTTCCCATTGTTAAATGAGGATGAAATTTGCGCGATTCCTTTTCAAAGCCGACTTCACTCAGCGCTGTTTCCACCTTTGCCTGCAAATCTGTTAGAATGTGGTCATCGGTCTCTGTCAGGCCTACCCAATATACCCTCGGTCGTTTCAAATTTGGGAATGCACCTTTGCTTCCCGATTTTAACCTGAATGTTGAGAATCCCTCACATCCCTTTTGCACGGCTTCATATAGCGGCTCAATTTTAGAAGCGGTCAGATTCCCTAGAAATCTCAACGTCAGATGAATGGACTCCGGCTTTACCCATTTAACGTCGCCGCCGACTTTGATTAACTCCTCTATTAACTTTCTTAACGCTTGTCCTAGTTCGGATGAGATATTGATCGCAACAAAGGTTCGTATTTTTTCTTTTGACTGCATGGAGATTTTTCAGGTTAAAAAAGATAAAATAGTTTTATCACAAAAGCAAGTTCATGACGCGCCTGTGGGCAAATTCAATAACTCCCGACGAAGCATTTCTAAAGCAGCCTGTGCCCCTGCCTCTTTGTTTAGTCTTCGATTATTTCCAAAAACAAATTTTTTGGAAATGACTTTCCCCGGTGCTGCCAGCGCTATGAAAACCAATCCGACGGGTTTTGTTTCTGTTGCACCGGCAGGTCCGGCAATACCTGTCGTAGAAAGCCCAAAATCAGTCTGAAATGCTAATTTTATTCCCGTCGCCATTTCCCGCGCAACTTCATTACTCACAGCGCCGAACTGTTCCAGGGTGGATTCCTTCACACCAAGATTTTTGACTTTGCTTTTGTTGCTGTACGCGGTAATGCCTCCCATAAAATATCCGGAGCTTCCTGGAACGTTGGTCAACTTATCCTGAATTAGTCCTCCGGTACAACTTTCTGCGACTGCAATTGTGAATCTATCTCTTTTTAGAAGGTCGCCAACCACCTCTTCCAGTTCCTGTTGCATTTCAGTGTAAATATATTTTCCAATTCTCCGGTAAAGTTCGTTTTCAAACAGATCATAGTCCTTGACCGAATAATTTCCGCCGACTGCAATGCCAATTTCCACGCCGGTGTATTTGGGAAGGAATGCGATTTCGAGTCCCGGGTACTTGTCAAAGAGATCTTTGCACATTTCGTAAATTTTTGATTCGGGGATTCCGGTCGTACGGTATGAATGAGCCCGAATGTTCTTCACCTCACAATTCTCCTTTAGGAATGGGATAACTGACCGCAACATGATCGCTCGCATTTCCTGGGGGATTCCGGGCAATACAAAAACGAATCTTCCATCCTGTTTAAACAACAATCCGGCTGCTGTTCCCACGGGATTGTCCAGCAGTTCTGCGTTATTGGGAACCAACGCTTGATTACGATTGACCTCAGGCATTTTCATGCCCCGTTTTTTAAACCTCTCTTCAATCTTATGCATGATGGTTTCATTAAAGACCAACGCTGAATTGAAAAATTCCGCAACAGCTTTTTTCGTAATATCGTCGTTAGTAGGACCCAAACCGCCCGTGATAACAATAACATCACTTTCCTGCATCGCCTGGTTTAAACTCCTCGTTATTTCTTCAACATTGTCTCCAATGGCGATGATCTTGTGAGCGGGAATCCCGGTTTCATAAAGCGCTCCACCTATGTAAGTTGCGTTGCTATTTAATGTTTTTCCGTTCAGCAATTCATTACCAATTGATATGATGACTGATTTCATGATAGCATTTTCTGCGATTTTTTTGCCTAAAAAATTGAACACTTGAAATTGAAAAGTAAATATAAAAAATAAAAATTCATTCCCTTCTTAGAAAATTGAAATATTGCCCCACTCAATAATTCTAGATTATAAAGAATTTTTGCATTATACCATTATTTATAGCCATACTTACAATCTTGCTTTTTTTAAGCTTATATTCTATATTTTGACGAACTTAAAATGTCATTTATGGCAAATCGCAGGAGACCGTAATGAAACATAATTTCAGAGCATTTTATTTATTATTAGCCATTTGTTTAGTTTCTATGACTGGGGTGTTATATGCGCAAAAATCTTCTGCCGAATTAGTAACCACGATTATACCTCCCATAATCGATCCGAACGTTCAGGTCAATGACGGCGAGCGCCATATGACTTTATATGACAACCAGCTTCTCATTTCAAATTATTGGGTGGGGCTGCGTTCATACGATATTTCGGACATCAAAAACCCCATTCAAAAAGCAATCATTCAACTGGACGATGAGACCTACTCCTCATTTACGGACGGCCAATATATCTACATTGCAAATGACGCAGCCGGTGTTCAAGTTTTGGAGTTGAACACACTACGGAAAGTTTCACAAATAGAAACACCCGGTGGTGCTCATTGGGTCTATGCTGAATATCCGTACCTTTATGTCGCTTTAGGCGATATGGGATTCTGTATTATGGATATCTCCGATATGAATAGTCCGATTACCCTATCACTGGAAATACCCGGAGAATGGATTCAGCAATTGACTAAAGTAGACAACCTGCTTTTTGTGGCAGCCAAAAAGAGTGGGTTAATTATCTATGATATTTCTCAGCCGGACAGTCCAAAGAAACTGTCACAATTCCGCACCAGTTATGATGCCATGGAGATTCAGATTGTTGATGATCTTGCCTACATTGCAGATGGCCCGGGCGGATTGGCTATCATTAATATAGCAAATCCTCAATTACCGGTTCTGGTTAGCAGGTTCTCAAAAGGGGGATTTGTCAGCGGGATTTATAAATCAGGAAATTATTCTTATTTGGCAAATCAAAATGTTGGATTACAAATTGTAAATGTAACGGTTCCCTCAAAGCCTTTTCTAGAAGGAACATACGAAACGGAAAGTGAAAGCTACAAAGTGTTTAAAAAGGATATTTACGTTTTTCTTGCAGCTAATACCGCGACCTTAATCTTGCGCCATAATAACGAACCTGTTCTTGCCGATATTCCCGACTTAACTCTGAAAGAGGGTGAGCCTTTTCAATTAGCCCTGGAAGCTTCCGAACCGGATGGCGATGCGATAGTAGTTGAAGCCTCCAATCTTCCCGAGGGCAGTTCATTTGACGCTGCAAGCAGAACGTTTAGCTGGGATCCGACTTTCGAACAGTCAGGGATTTACGGAAACATAATCTTTAGCGTGACCGAACAAACCCAGAGTATGTTAAGCGTTGCAGATACGATTACCATAACCGTAGAACATGTAAACCGGCTGCCCGATTTGCCTCCGGTTGAGAGCAAAAGCATCGATGAAAATGCGGCGCTGACTTTTGAGATTGTGGAAGGAAGCGATCCGGATGCGGAAGATCAGAATCGTTTGAAGTACTCAGCAGAGAATCTGCCCGAAGGTGCCTCTTATGATCCTGTCACTCGGATGTTTAGCTGGACGCCGACATACGAGCAATCCGGAACGTTTATTGTTGATTTTCTGTTAAGTGACGGTGCCGAGGGCGTAGACCGTGAGCCGGTCACTATTACCGTCAATCACGTGGATAGAAAACCGGAAATCGATCCCGTGGCTGATAAGGAAATAGATGAAAATCAAACCTTGACGATTGCACTATCCGGAACAGATTTAGATAAAGAGGATCAGGATAAGATCTCCTTCAGAATAGAAAATCTACCCGAGGGTGCTGTCTTTGATGCTCCAACACAAAAATTTACCTGGACTCCCACCTATGATCAATCGGGAAGTTATGCGGGAATAAATGCAATTATGATTGCCGGGAATATGAGTGACACCTCCTCCTTTACAATCACTGTAAACCATGTAAACCGTGCTCCGATGATGGCAGAAATTGGCGACAAGACTGTTGACGAGAACAAGGAATTGACTTTTACCCTGGAAATTAGCGATCCCGACGTAGAGGATGCCGGTAAATTACTGGTGACCACGGAAACGCTGCCCAACGGTTCAATGTTTGATACCTCCAGCTATCAGTTTACCTGGACGCCCACTTATGAGCAATCCGGAACCTATTCGGGAATTGGATTTATTGTGTCAGATCCGTCCGGACTTTCAGACCGCAAGGCCACTTCGATCACTGTCAATCATGTCAACCGTTCTCCGGGAATTGAAGATGTTCGGGATCTAACCGTAAATGAAAATGAGCCGGTTGAAATTCAATTGGTTGCCTCTGATCCCGACGCGGAAGATAAAGACAGGCTGGTTTTTTCAGCTAATCAATTACCGGATGGTGCCAAACTCGATTTCCAGAGCGGTTTCTTTCAATGGACGCCCACTTACGAGCAGTCCGGCGTATATGACATTTTCTTTATTATATCTGATGGAGAGTACACTGACTCAACATTCTCACGAATTACTGTTGAACATGTGAATCGTCCTCCGCAATTAGCTGAAATTAAGAATTACACTATTGATGAAAACCAGCAGGTTTCATTTACAATTGGCGGGAGTGATCCGGATAAAGAGGACCAGGGGAAATTAGTATTCACAGTTCAAGATTTGCCGGAGGGCGCTGTTTTCGATCCTGCCGATTTATCATTTCAATGGACGCCGACCTATGAGCAGTCCGGGGAATATCAAATATCTTTTACTGCTGCAGATCCGGCGGGCTTGACCGACCAGAAAATGAGTATCATTACCGTAAATCATGTAAACCGTCCGCCAACCCTTGAGCCTATCGCAGCTCAAACAGTAGATGAAAATCAAGCCGTGAGTTTGCAATTGAATGGAGCGGATCCTGACGCGGAAGATAGCGGCAAATTAACCTATCAAGTAACAAACTTGCCCAGGGGAGCGGCTCTCGATCAATCCTCCGGCCTAATAACATGGACACCAACATTTGATCAGGCGGATGAATACCAACTTACCGCACAGGTAACCGACCCATCCGGTTTGCTGGCAGAACAACCATTTACAATTACGATTAATAATATTAACCGTCCGCCAGTGATTGGCGAATTAGCTCCCCAAACCGGGAAGGAAAACAGCAGCATAATATTCACCTTACCGGTCGACGACCCCGACCGCGAGGATGTTGGAAAATTAAGCTTTACTTCAACCAATCTTCCCGAGGGTGCAACGTTCAGCTCTTCTACCGCAGAATTTTTCTGGACACCAACCTATGAACAAAGCGGCAGCTACCAAATTGACTTTGATGTGACCGACAGCTTCGGCGCCTCCGATAATACACAGGTCGCGGTTACGGTTGAAAATGTTAACCGGCCTCCTTTTATAGAAGGTTTGGAGAAAAAATCGGTTAAAGAAAATCAACAACTCAGTTTCGTGCTGACCGGCAAGGATCCCGATAAAGAAGATGAAGGCAAAATCAGATTGCGGGCGGCTACATTGCCTGTTGGCGCATCCTTCGACGCTAACTCAGGGCGATTTACCTGGACGCCCACGTTTGACCAGGCTGGTAAATACGCGATTGAATTTCAGGTAACAGACGGTCAGGGCGCCTCCGTAACCGAAAGCGTGTTAGTAGATGTTGAGAACGAAAACCGGGCGCCAAAAATCAATTCCCCCGGCAACCAGTCCGTTAAAGAAGGGCATGCTCTGCAATTTGAGGTGACGGCGACCGACCCGGACAAAGAAGATCAGGGAAACCTGAGATTTTCATGCGGCAATCTGCCATCCGGTGCGCAGCTCAAGGAGAGTGGAAGTTTTAGCTGGACACCGGGAATCGATCAGCAGGGAAACTACGATCTTACTTTTACTGTGAAAGATGCCGGCGGTCTGAGCGACAGCGTGACCATCTCCGTGCAGGTGGAAGACGTTATTCCCGCCGCGGAGCCTGAAGAGCCGGACACAACGGAAGGTCCGTGATTTTATTAGATTAGTAGTGCAGTATGTCATTTTGAACTTGTTTCACGATCTAGAATAACCAAATAAACCCGTCATGATGATCTATGACGGGTTTTACTAGTCCGAGATCTGCTGCTGCGAAAGGAGCATCCCATGGTCGATCTTTCAGGAATTTCCGCACCGATTGTGACTCCATTTGAGGATGATAAAATCGCTCATCATTTTCTTTCGGAGAATCTACAGTTCCTAAAGAATTTTGGTTTAAAGGGTATCGTTTTATTAGGTTCTTCGGGCGAAGGAGCGGCGCTGTCCGATCGGGAAAGAATTGAATTAGTGGAAAGTGCTGTAAAATATATTTCCGAAGACGCATTGGTTATCCTCGGGGCTGCATTTCACTCCACACAACAAACCATTGAGTTTCTGAAATTCGGAAAAGAAGCAGGCGCTCACGCAGCATTGGTTCTGCCTCCTTTTTATTATAAGAGCCAAATGAAGGATGAAGTTCTAAAGAATTTCTATCTTGGCGTTGCGGACCGTGCGGAGTTACCAGTCATCGTTTACCATATTCCCCAGGTTGCCGGTTTAACATTTAGCGCCGAATTAGTTATTGAGCTGGCACGCCATCCCCAAATTATTGGGATTAAGGACAGCTCTGCAAATTTGATATTTCAGCAAACAATAATTGCAAATAAGCCGGATCATTTTCAGGTACTGACCGGGTCGGCAAGCACCATTTTAGCAAGTTTAAATGCCGAAGCAGTTGGTGGGATTGTGGCGTTTGCAAACATCGCTCCGCAGCTTTGCATCGAAATTCAGAATAAAGTTAAAGAGAAAGATTTTTGGGCGGCCAGGGAAATGCAACTGAAAATCATCCGGTTGAACCAACTGACTACCGCCGTTTATGGTATTTCAGGATTGAAGTATGCCATGAGCAAAGTTGGCTTGCATCCGGGAGAACCACGACTTCCCTTGCAGCCCCTCACTGACCCGGCTAAAAAGGAGATTGATGCGGAATTGAAAAGGTTGGAATTGATTTAGACCGAGTTTCATCTAATTCAGCTAATGCGCAACAAAATGTTGAATCATTGCGTCGAAAACCAATCAAGCTTCAGGTTTGAAGTTTCAAGTTTGGTGTTCATGCGAAGGAGATTATCAACGTCAAACATTAAACTCTAAACACGAAACTCTAAGCAAATTTATGCAACTAAAATCTTAAAAGAGCATATCACTTGTCATGCTGCTCAAAGGATTCTTCGAGGGAGTTCCCAACGACCTTCGGAGAAACATGCTCAAGGTGACGCATTTATAAGGATAGGATGTAAGCAAATATGGAATATCCCCGGCTAAGGCAAAATATCCAGATTACCCCATTTACGCATCAGGAGCAAAGGGGCTTTATTTTACGCGACGCCATCATTGAGGACAAAACACTCTTTGTCAGCGAAGGCGCTGCTTTGTTGCTTCCACTGCTTAATGGCAAGTACCGTACGGATGATATTCAAAAAGTTGTTCAGAATCAGACCGGGCAATCCATTTCAAAACAAGATGTGGAAAACTTCATCCGAATACTGGAAGAGAATTTCTTTCTGGACAGCCCCGCCTATCAGCAATTTTTGAAGGATATGCAGGATGATTATAAGAAAAGCCCTGCCCGGCCCTCACTGATGGCGGGGAATGGTTATCCGGCAAAGAAGGCAGAATTAAAAGAATATCTTGATGAGATTTTTACAAATGTGAAATTGAGTAAAAATCTTAAAGCACCCAAAGAGATTTACGGAGCAGTTGTGCCCCATATTGATATTCAGCGTGGAGGAAAGAATTATGGGCAAATTTATTCCATCCTTAAAAAATATCCTACGGCTGATACTTATATTATTCTAGGTGTCAATCATCATTACCTTACCGGCAATCCATTTATTTTTACCGACCGTGCCTACCAAACGCCGCTGGGGAAACTGCAAATCGATCATGATTTAATTGACAATATGAAACAACAATTGGGCTGGGATATTTTTGAAGGAGAACTGGCGCACCGCGGTGAACACTCAGTTGAATTTCCAGCGCTGTTTTTAAGCTACATTCACCCCAAGCTTAATTTCAAAATATTGCCGATCCTGTGCAATTTCCGTGATGTTGATGAGAGGGTGAAGGCCCTTATTTACGGATTGCGATATTATGTATCCAATTCCCCGAAGAAGATTTTCCTGATCGCCAGTGTGGATTTTTCCCACATCGGACCTCAATTTGGATGGCGGAAGATGGTTGAAGAATCCGACGCGAAACAGGTGGAAAAGGAAGACCTCCTCACTCTTGGTTTACTGAGCAATAACGAACCAGAGAGTTTTTACAACGATATTATGAAAGACCACAACAGCCGCAACATTGACGCCTTAGGCGCCGGCTATGTTTTCCTCAATATTTTAAAAGACCGCAGGGGGAAGCTAATTCAATACGACCAGGCATTTCATCCCCTCAATACTGTGACCTTCGCTAGCGTGCTGTTCTGAATTATTGTTGTCTGCTAAATATGACCTCCAATACCAATTCAAATTTCCTTGGCTCAACAGGATGTTCCATTCTCAAAACGACTTTGTCGGAATTTTCTTTGGTGAAGGTTTGAATTAGTAACGTATCGTGCCAATTCAGAAAGAGGGTTTCGTCCTTAATGAAATTGCAGGTGGCGGTTAAAAAAGCGCCTGAATCCTCAAACCACCAATAGCGGTAAATTTTCGACTTTTCATCCCAGGCAAATATAGCATGCGCTGCTGCCGATCCGGTTGATAACGTGGCTGAATAATCGAAGGAAATATATTTGTCATTCAACATTCGTTTGAATGTTCCGGTCCCCTTCCCGGTTGCCGCTTCACTAAACGCGCTTTTGGGGACTCTATATTCCAGATCCCAGCTTCCCAGCAAAAAGTCAAATTTTTCCATCAAATTTGATGTTGAAGTCATAATCCTGCCATCATAGGTTATCGAGATAATTTTGAATTCGTTTCAATCCCTCGGTAATATTCTCCATGGAGTTGGCATAGCAAAACCTGAGATAGCCTTCTCCGTTTTCCCCAAAATCAATTCCGGGAGCTACGCCGACATGCGCTCTTTCCAAAATATCAAAGGCCAGTTGGTATGAATCGGGAGAGATATGCTTTGCGTTGGCAAATACATAAAATGCGCCGGTGGGTTCAACGGTAATTCCGAAGCCCAATCTCCTGAGGTTATCGACCATGTAGCGTCTTCGCTCATCGTAGATTTTTCTCATCCGGAAAACATCCTGATCCGCGTCTTCCAGAGCTGCAATAGCCGCTATCTGAACAACTGAATTGGCAGAAATGAAAAAATTTTGTTGAAGCTTTTGAATCGGACGGATAAACTGCTTAGGGGCAATAAGGTAGCCCAATCTGAGACCGGTCATGGCGTACAGCTTTGAAAATCCGTTTAATACAAACGCATGATCGGTGAACTCCAGAATAGAGTGTTCTTTGCCTTCGTAAACCAAACCATGATAGATTTCATCAGAAATAATGTAAGGTGAAAACTCTGCGATGGCTCTCATGCGGTCTTCAGATAGCAGATTTCCGGTGGGATTGGACGGGGAATTGATGACGATGGCTTTGGTGTTTTTAGTAATCTTGTCTTGGATTGCTCCAGGATCGTATTGAAATCCTTCCTCTTCGCAAACAGGTACATTGACCGGTACACTATCCACAAATTGAATGAAATTGGGATAGCAGGCATAATGCGGATCGGAAATGATTACCTCGTCTCCCTTATCAAGCAGCGCTCCGAAAAGAAGCAGCATGGCGGGGGAAGTTCCGGAAGTCAACACAACCTGTTCCGGGGAGACTGAAACATTGTACGTAACTAAATAATGCTGGCAGATTGCTTCCCTTAGTTTGTAATTGCCCAGGCTGTCGGTATAATAGGTGTGTCCTTCCTGCAGCGCATTGCAGGCGGCTTCTTTCACACATTGGGGGACGTCAAAATCCGGCTCACCAATCTCAAAATGGATGATATCGATACCATCGCGTTCCATAGCCCGCGCCCGGTCCAGAACATCCATCACCAGAAAGGGCTTAATCTCTTCGCTTCGTTTCGCAATCATTTTGCTCCCATTACTATTTTGATTACCCATCTTCAAAATAATAAATAGGAGTTTCAAAAACTGTTAAATAATAAAAAAACAAAACCATAATAATCTGGGATTTAACACGCAGTAATGTCAGAGCCGCCGGAATGAGCCTCTAAAAGTCCGGCAACTTAGCTCAAACTAAAGGGCGGATATTTATCTGTGGTAAGCAAAACAGCATAAGCGCTTACTCTCAAAGACCAGCGCATAACTCCAACCACAAAGTCGAACATCCCTTTAGGATAATTACCCGTAAGCAAAATGATAAGCCAGCCAAAAATTGTAAATAAAATAACAATAGCAAAAAGAAAAATAAGTATGATGACATGTGGAATTACCAAAAACCATTTTATGAGAGGCATCCACCGGTTCAGTTCTTTTTCGACATCGGGGTAGGGAATATCTATTTGGACTGCCTGCTCTTCATCTGTCGATGGATATTCATCGCGCAATAGTAGCACATAGGATGTAACGCGGACAGAAAACTTTGTTAGCGCCAGATTCCAATCAAACCACCATTTGGGATATTTCTTTCTAAATAGTATCATGAGAAGAGTGGGCAGGAATACAATACCAACGGAATAAACATGTTCATACTCCTCTGCCCCTGCTCGACTCTTATAGACCTCGGAAGCGAGCAAACCAAGTATGATGAGAATAGGAATAGCCAGGAAAATCCTGAAGAACACTGTCAACCTATCCGACTTATCTGAATAGTTGATATTTAGATTAGCAGGGTAATTCTCCATTTTTCTTCCTTTCGTTTATTTGGTTTTTATCTTCCCCAAGCGATAAACATTAAAGATTTCTTACAAACCCTACGGCTCCAAATACCTCCCCAGCCACTCATGCACCGTCTTCCACCACAGTTGTGCATTTTGCGGTTTGCGCACAAAATGGTCTTCATCGGGAAAATAGAGTAAGCGAGAATCCACCCCTTTTACTTGAAGGGCGGTGAACAATTGCATCCCCTGGGTGTAGGGCACCCGGAAATCTTTCTCTCCATGGATCACCAGCATGGGCGTTTTGAAATTGTCCACATAATTAGCCGGATTCCACTTCTGGTACAAGCTTCCCTCTTCCCAGGGATAGCCGTTGAATTCCCACGCCGGAAACCACAATTCTTCCGTAGCGCCAAACATGCTCACCTGCTCATACACCCCGTCGTGGCAGACCAGCACTTTGAATAAGCCGTCCTCGTTATGACCTTCAATCCAGTTCAACATAAATCCGCCGTAGGAAGCTCCGGCAGCACCCACCCGCTGCGGATCGATGAAACGGAAGTTTTCTATTGCCCATTTGGTGCCGGTCATGACATCCTCAAAGGGCGCGCCACCCCAGTCTTTACTCACGGCATCGCAAAATGCCTGTCCGTAGCCGCGGCTGCCATGGAAGTTGATCATGATGACCACGTATCCCTGTGTGGCAAACATCTGGGCATTCCAGCGATAATGGAATTCGTCCTCCCAAGCGCCCTGCGGTCCACCGTGAACCAGTGAGATCAGCGGATACTTCTTTGAGGAATCAAAATAGGGCGGCTTTAACATAAATAAGTGGATTGAATCATTATTTGCTCCGGTGAACCAGTATTCCTCAAGGCTGTTCATTTCCAATTCGGCAAGTTTTGCATTATTCGTAAAGGTTAATTGGGTAAGCTTTTTGCTACCAAGGTCGAACCGATAAAGTTCGGTGGGATGATTAATCGCTTCTATTGCCAGCACCAAAAAATTTTCATTGGGGCTAACTGTTAACGCCACGACATTCTGTCCGTCAAGTAGCAGCTCCCGCTTTTTGGATTTCAGGTCAGTTCCGTAAACACGGTGATATCCGTGATATGGAGAACGAAAATAAAGTCTATTTGATTTTGGCGACCAGTCGAAATCGGAAACATATAAATCCAGTGATTCGGTCAGGTTTTCAGCCTTATCGCTATTAAGATCGTAAACCTTCAGGTCCGTCTGGTCTGCTTCAAACCCTGCCCGTGCCATGGACATATAAGCAACATATTCACCATTTGGTGAGAACAATGGACCCATATCATTTCCCTTGCCGGTGGTAAGCTGCTGCCGGAAGGATTGGGATCGGTCGGTTAACCATAAATCATTATTGGTGCTGATGGCCACAATGGGATCGGGATTGCTGACATAACAGAATTCATGACTATTGGGCGCCCACGCAAAATCATGGTCGCTGCCGAGTGAGATGGGGGGTGTATCTTTTCCTGAAGGTGAAACGGATACCGCGTCTCCTCCTTCAACGGGAATAATCAGTACCCGGCTAAACTTTCCGTCTCTCCATTCATTCCAGTGACGATACAATAATTTGTCAAAGATTTTTCCCTTTGCTAAATCCTTCTCTTTGGCTTCATCAATCTTTTTAGACTCTTCAGGTGTCGCGGCTTCGGGGTACATATCCGTAGCAAGCGCAAAATATTTCCCATCGGGTGACGAGCCAAAACTCTTTACTTCTGTGGCAACGCTAGTAACTTTTTTTGCTTCCCCGCCGTTTGCCGGAATCATATATATTTGAGAGGATCCGTTGCGGTCGGAGAGAAATGCGATGGATTTGCCGTCGGCAGACCATCTTGGGGCATGATCGTTTTTCTCTGAAAAAGTTAGCTGTCGCCGCTCCTTCCCATCGGTCGAAACGAGAAAGATGTCTGCATTCCCTTTGTTCTTTTCAATGCTGTAAACCGTAATAGTATAGGCAACATATTTTCCATCCGGAGAAATTTGCGGTTCGGTCACACGTCCCATTTGAAAAAAATCACTGAATTCAATAGCGCGTGTCTGAGGGTAGCTAACAATGGTGAGAACCAGAATTAAAACGATACTCTGCAAAAATTTCATTCTTACCTCCATTTTGAATGTAAAAGCCAATAGAAGTTATTACATAAGCTGCTTTAAAACAATTTTAATGTGAACAGTTTCTGTTGCATAGATCATTGGCAGCCAATTTCAATAATTTTTTCAATTGACTTTATATAGGTCGAAGGGTAAATTTTTTGCTTGCGTTTTAAAATAATTAAGAATCTACTGTTTAGATCATTACTTGATTGGAGGATGCCTTAACGCATGTCACGTAAAATTCTCACGAAAATCATCGTCGTTATTGGGATAATCTTGTTGTTCGCCTACTTTTTGTATCCAACCATTACTTTCAATTTTTTGATGGATAAAGATAAGAAGGACTTACTAAAAATAGATGATCCCCAAAAGTACGACTATCTTTTAGGTAAGTCCATCAAGTTGGGTTTAGACCTTCAGGGCGGAATGAACCTGGTAATGGAAGTGGATGTTAAGGCGTTATTGAATGCGTTGGCAAAGAATAAAGACGAACGCTTTGAAAAAGCCCTCCAGAACGCTGCGGATAAATCGCTCAAAAGCGATGTCGATTTTATATCTCTTTTTGTGAAAGAGCTGCAGGATATGGGCGTAGATCTGGCGCGGTATTACGGAACCCGTTCACTTCGGAGCCAGGATGAAATCGTGGCGTATTTGCGAGACCAAAGAGACGAAGCGGTCGGACGCTCCCTGGAGGTCCTTCGAAATCGCGTCGACGAATTCGGCGTGGCGGAGCCAACCATTCAAAAGCAAGGCGACCGCCGGATAATTGTTGAGCTGGCCGGGATTACCGACCCGGACCGTGTCCGGGGAATTGTTGGTAAAACAGCGCTTTTGGAGTTTCGGCTCCTGAAGGATCCCCAAATGGTGGACAGAGTCGGGAATAGTATCAACAATTATTTAAAGGGACTTGCAAAGCCGGATACAACAACGGTAGCTCAAGGCGAGGAAAAACAAAAGCCGGCTGGGGATACCTCTATTGTACGGCCGGAAGAAATATTTGGCAAGTTGGAAGGCGAAGAAGGAACAAAAAAAGATACCACTGCGGCTGATTCTGAAGCACTTGCCAGGGAAATGCTTTTTAAAGAGAATCTGTTTTTAAGCAATCCGAATAATTCCAACGTCCTGTTGGTTCCCAAGGAGAATGAAGCGAGGCTGCGCTACGCTTTGCAGGATTCCGGCGTTCATAGGATACTGGAGGAAGAGGTCGGTGATGCGGAGTTGTTAATTGGAAAAACCGAAGAAAATCTTCCTTACATTCCGGTTTACCTAGCAAATAAGGAGTCGGAACTAACCGGGGAGACCATCGAAGATGCGAAGCAGCAATTGGGTACCAGCGTTACATCGATCGGAGGATATGAAGTAACCCTGAATTTCAATGACGAAGGTGCCAGAGTTTTTTCACGTGTAACCGGCGCAAATCTGCAAAAACCATTAGCAATTGTATTGGATAGCAAAGTTCAATCTGCTCCGATTATTCAGGCAAAGATTCGCGACGGACGGGCCGTGATTACCGGGCTGAATACGATGGATGAAGCCAAAGATTTATCGATCGTCTTGAGAGCAGGATCGCTGCCGGCACCATTAAGGATCATGGAAGAGCGAACTGTGGGCCCCTCGCTTGGAAGAGATTCAATAGAAAAAGGGACATACTCTGCAATAGTGGGGTTAATTTTTGTTGGTTTGTTCATGATGGTTTATTATAAGTTATCCGGAGTGATTGCAGATATCGCCTTATTAATGAATCTCATTATCGTCCTCGGAACGATGTCGGCATTTCATGCGACGCTGACCTTACCCGGCATTGCCGGTCTGATTTTAACCATCGGTATGGCGGTGGACGCCAATGTTCTTATTTTTGAAAGAATACGAGAGGAAATCGATAAGGGCAAGGGCGTTTGGGCTTCCATTGAAACGGGTTATTCACGCGCGTTTATTACGATTCTTGATGCGAATGTAACGACCTTAATTGCAGCAGCAGTGCTTTTCAATTTCGGTACAGGCCCCATAAAAGGATTTGCCACCGTCTTGGGAATAGGCATTATCGCCAGTATGTTTACCGCAATATTTGTAACACGCACCATATATGAATCATTGCTTTCAAAAAAGATAATCAAACAAATTAGTATTTAGATGAAATGGAAAAAGGCAGAGTTGAACAGATATCTATTTTCATGTCATGGTCACTATAGGAGAATGATTTCGAATGCAGTTTTTTAAGAATCCTAAAATAAATTTTATGAAGAGTCGGAAGGTTGCTCTTATCTTTTCCGGTTCACTAATCTTAATATCGCTGATTTCTTTAATACTTCATGGCGGTCCGCGTTTCAGCGTCGATTTCAGAGGTGGGACTTTTGTACAGATCCGGTTTAAGCAGAAAATCGATCCCCAGAAACCGCTTGAAATTCCGATTGAGCAAATCCGCAAGGTCTTCGTTGATTTTGGTCATGGTGAATCCGAAATAAAACATTATGGAGCCGTCGAGACCGAAAATGACACCAGTATTCAGGATATTGCAGCGCGGTTAGACGAATCTGAAAATACCGACACGCTCATGGCGCAAATGATCTCCAATTTAAGTACAGCATTTCCTGATTATAGTGTTCTGGAAATCCGAAGAGAGACCGTGGGTCCCAAAATCGGGAAGGAACTTGTCTGGGCTGCTATCTGGTCAATTCTTGTCGCAATGCTGCTTATTCTCATATATATTATGTGGCGGTTTGAATTTCGCTTTGGCGTTGGTGCTGTCGCAGCGTTGTTTCATGATGTCATCATTACCCTTGGAATATTTTCGATACTAAATCTGGAAATCTCAATTGCTATTGTTGCGGCCATTTTGACAATCATTGGGTACTCATTGAATGACACCATTGTGGTTTTCGATCGCATCCGGGAAGATCTCAAAACATTTCGACGTCAAATTCAGGACTACGGGGTGATAATTAACCAGAGCATCAACGAAACACTCTCCCGGACAATTATTACTTCCGGAACTACCCTGCTCGTCGTTGTTGTGTTGTATCTTTTTGGAGGGGAAGTAATCAATGATTTTGCCTTCGCGCTTATTTGTGGTATAATTATCGGAACTTATTCGTCGATATATGTCGCTTCTCCGATTCTGGTGGAATGGGAAAATAGAAAGCAGGCAAAGGTACCCGTACGAAAATAAAACATGGTAGAAAAATGGAAATCAGCCAGGAAAACATCAAGGATATTGTAGTCATTCGATTAGAAGGCGATGTTATGGGTGGACCGGAAGCTGTCAAAGTTAATGAGGAAATAAATCAATTGTTGGACGAGAAAAAGCAAAAACTGGTTATGGACCTTAGCAAAGTCAACAGAATGAACAGCAGCGGGCTGGGTATTTTGATCAATGCATTGACCACCTTCAAACAGAATGGCGGTGAATTGAAATTAGCCAGCCTGACCGATAGAGTAAGAGGCCTTCTGACTGTAACGAAATTGAACACGATTTTCGAAACTTATGACACTGTCGATGGGGCCCTCGATAGCTTCTAAATACCTACGATTACAATCCAACCATCCCCGCCAGCCGGGACAATATAAGAGCATTCATTATGTCTGTTAATGTCATTGTGGGAGCCCAATGGGGGGACGAAGGTAAAGGTAAAATTGTTGATTTACTCAGCGAAAAATTTGATATTGTCGCCCGCTACCAGGGAGGCGCCAACGCCGGACATACAGTCAAGGTCGCGGACAAAACGACCGTATTACACCTGATTCCAAGCGGGATTTTGCATCCAAATATCATTTGCATCATTGGAAATGGAGTAGTTTTGGATCCCGTTGCTTTAATGGAAGAAATAGAACTGCTCGAAAAGGAGGGGATTCAAGTCAATGGCAGATTATTTATTAGTCAGAATGCCCACCTGATCATGCCTTATCATAAATTAATTGACCAGGCCAGTGAAGAAAAACAAGGAACCAATCGCATTGGGACAACCGGCAGAGGAATCGGTCCTGCTTATGTTGACAAGATAAATCGCAAGGGCATTCGAATTGTTGATTTACTTAACCGCCCCCGGTTTGAGAAGAAATTGCGGCAAAATATTGCAGAAAAGAATGATATCATTAAACACATCTACGGTAAGAGCCCGTTAGATGTGGAAAAAATCGTGGCTGAGTATTTGGACTTTGACAAGAAGATTGACCCGTACATAAAAGATGTTTCTTTATATCTCAACAACGCCATAGACGCTGGAAAGAATGTTCTATTAGAAGGGGCGCAAGGGACTCTTCTGGACATAGATCACGGAACCTATCCGTTTGTAACTTCATCCAATCCTTCAAGCGGCGGCGCATGTACCGGTGTTGGCATAGGTCCAACCCGGATCACCGGGGTTATTGGCGTCATCAAAGCTTATACCACCCGTGTTGGAGAGGGACCGTTTCCCACGGAACTACAGGGGTCGGAGGGACAATTTCTTCGCGAAGAGGGTCACGAATTCGGCGCCACCACGGGAAGACCCCGAAGGTGCGGATGGTTCGATTCCCTGGTTGCGCGTTATGCCATTCGTATTAATGGTATCGATTCGCTTGCCATGACAAAACTGGATGTTCTGGATAAGTTTGATAAAATAAAGGTATGTACGGCATATCGACTCGCAGACAAGTTGATTGAGGAATTCCCGGTGGATTTACAAACGCTTCAGCGGTGTGAGCCGGTTTATAAGGAAATTGACGGCTGGCAGGAACCAACCGGTTATATTAAAAGATGGGACGAGATACCATCAAAGGCGAAGAATTATCTGGACTACATCCAATCAATAGTAAAGAGACCGATTCAAATAGTCTCGGTGGGTTCACGAAGAAACCAGACTATCTTCCGGTAGTGATTTTGGGGATTGGGGAATAAAAGCGGGGTATTGATACCTGCACGAATGCGCAGGCGAAGAAGTCAGTTTTGTTCAAAACGCACTTTGCACATTAGGGTCTGAAAATCAAGGTAATGTTCCCTGGCAATGTGCAAAGCCCTCTCCAGATAGTAATCATCCAGAGTTTCGTAATAGTCTTGCAGATAGAGGAGTATTAGCTCTTTCGAATCTTCTTTGGTCCACTCCATCCACGGCGGCACATCCAGATTAGTATCCCTTTTGATATTCTGCATCTCTTATCCTCTAGTAAAGTTTCCTCAGCGCTTCAAGCACCTCTTGAAAATTATCGGCAACAACGTCTGCCCTCTTTAAGAAAGATGAAGGAAGCGTGGTTGTAATGGCAATGCACTTCATCTCGGCTGTTTTGGCGCTAATAATTCCCAGGGGAGCATTCTCAATAACGATGCATTGCTGCGCTTCAACACCGAGTAATTGAGCTGCCGTCAAATAAGGTTCAGGTGAAGGCTTTGTATGCATCACATCTTCTGAAGTTACGATTATTTGGAAATAGCCATCAATACCATAAGCCTGCATAGCCTTAACAACCCTCTCTCTATCTCCTCCCGTAACAAGGGCCGTTTTAAGCTCCATTTGTCGAGCCCATTCAATAACGTCCAGAAAATAAGGGTATAGCTCGTCCTTTTTAACCTGGTCATAGTAGAGTCTTTTCTTCTGAATAATATTATTTCGCTCTTCGGCAGGGATATTAAATTTTCGCACCAACTGACTGGCAACTTCCTCTACACCCTGTCCCTCTAAAATATAGAGTTCCTCAGGACTCATATCGATTCCATATTCCTCCAACGCCTTCTGCCAGCCATGATAATGGCTTTCCATACTCTTAATGACTACCCCGTCAAAATCAAAAAGGATCGCTCTCATTTTCACCTTCCTTTCTGAACGTGCAGATGGTTTCAAACCGGTCTTCGAAATCATTCAACAACAAAACACCATTTCCAGTTCCGGTTATAAGATATAAACAAATTTAACATTTGAAAGTGATATTTCACATAAACCGTTGAAAGGGAAAAATTTTGCTCAAATTTGGGAGGGAATCATGCCGGATTTTAGGTACGCTCCGAGAAATTCAAGTGCTAATATACTCATGATAAATATGCTCCAAAAGGGAGCGCGATCTGATGCGATGAATATGAACGTTATTGTTCTTACAAAAGTCAATGAAGTCCTGAAAATTGGAAGAATCCGTGGTGAGTAGAAGCTCTATTTGGGGGGAGGATTCACTGCTGATACGGGGATTCAAATGCTCAAACCGGCTTAAAAAAGATTTTATGCCCGGATCAATTTCGAGCAGAAAAATTTCCTGATCAAGCTCCTTTAGATTTAACTGTATTACGATTTTTCCCTCATGCATAACGATCACCGACGAAGTAAATTCCTCAATTTCGTCAAGATTATGAGACGCATAAACAAGAGTCTTGTTTGCCAATTTCTTTAACAGGCTTCTCACATCATCTTGAGCCTGTTGATCAAGTCCGGACATCGGCTCGTCCAATAACAGAATCTCCGGATCGTGCACGATTGCCAGGCCGACGAACGCTCTTTGAGCCATGCCTTTCGAGAAGCCTTCAATCAGTTCATTCGCAACCTCCTCTAATCCGGAAAACTCCAAAAGCTGTCTTGCACGATTCCCTGCCTGCTGAGAATTCATTCCACACATTTTTGCTGCTGACTCAAATAATTCTCTTGGGGTAAAATTCTCCAGTCCGGATTGAGACTCCCCCACATACCCCATGAAGCGCCGAGCATCCTCAAGATCCGATTGATCTTTTATCAGGATCATTCCCTCATCAGGTTTAATGAAATTCATCAGCAACCGCAGAAGCGTGGTTTTCCCCGAGCCATTTGAGCCAATGAGCCCGACCTTCTCACCCTCCCCGATATTTAAATTAACATCCACTAGCGCTGGTTTATTAGAATGTGAATAGGTTTTGCTAACGTTTTTAATTTTGATCAATATGTTTTTTTGATTGGTCATCGGTCAAAAGAAATAAGAATAGCTTTGTTTGAACAATTTATTGTCTTTAAATTGCGAAACCGTCGCCTGTCCACGGCCTGGGAACAGCAAATTGACGCTTTTCAAGACAATAATTTAAGATATATTGAATTTGGTTTGAAATGATTTTCTCGAAAACGGCATCTTACAGAACATTTGCTTGAATAAAGCATTTATAAATACATACCTGTGTTGATCAGTCGCTGATTCTCTTAATCAAATTTTCATCAATCATAAAAAACGATATTTTGCGGATGCAGCACTTTTTTGTGGGCTTTGATTGCCTTTCATTACCAGCCAACTTTTCCGGTGCAGGTTATTATATTTATTACTTAGCTAGGGAATTACTACAGCATATTCGCAATTTTCCAATCGCCGTTCTTTGCAAACCAGACCACGCAGATCTTTTTTCTCCCTATCTACAATCCAGCGATAAAATCATTTCGATCCCATTAGCAAACCGAATTAGCAGGCTGTCATTCTATGAATTGGGCTTAAAGAAGGTTTTGATAAGGGAAAAAATTGAGCTGTTTCATGCCAGCCATTATCTCTGCCCGCCTCGCAATGAGAAATATCAGATTGTTAATACTTTTCATGATATGGGATTCTTTTTGCACCCCAATTATTACCCGGTCTCAAAACGATTATTCTTTACAAAAAGAATGGGCATCTTTCTGAATCGGTCAGAAAGAATAACGGCAGTTTCCAAATCGACTCGAGAGGCTATTGTCGATTTTTTCCCCGAGTATGCGAACAAGATATCTGTTATCTACCCGGGAGCAGATCACTTAATGAATGAAAACGTTCGACCCGATTTATCTGTGAATTTTGACCGACCATTTATCCTGGCGGTGAATTCTTTGGAAAAAAGAAAGAATATTCCATTTATTATAAAAGTGTTTGATCGTTTAAAAAGAAACTTTGGAATTGCGCACGAATTCTTATTGGTCGGTCATATCTCGAATGGTTTTCAACAGGTGTTGAGAGAAATAAATCAATCAAAATTCTCCGCTGATGTTCATGTGCGGTTGTCAATCCCCCTGAAACAACTGGTTCATCACTATCAAAACGCTGACTTTTTCATAAATGCTTCTTCATATGAGGGTTTTGGTTTCAGTCCGCTGGAGGCGATTAATAATCAATTACCGACCTTCTTGTTCAGGAACCAGGTTGTGAAAGAATTATTGGATGATCATCCTTATGCATTTACCGATTGGGATGTTGATGACTGGGCAAAATATATATATGAGGAAATGCAAAACAACTTTGCGAACAAGATAACTTCCGAAAAGATTAAACCGTTTACCTGGAATAACACGGCTGCTAAATTCATTGAGCTGTATGAACAAATCATTTCAACCTCGGGTATTAGATCCGGCAGAAAGGAGACTGCGGTTGCATCGTAAAGAAATAGTAGCAACTATAACCATTGCCCATCACTTTGGCAGTGCATTCAGCCGCGTGCAGCTTTACAATTTCTTGCGGTTTGAAATGGATGAAAAAGCATTTCATTCCGCCATTGATGAGCTTATTGGCGCTAATATTGTCTCTGAAAAAGACAACTTATTATTTATGGAAGACATAGTGAATCTTTGTCATCAAAAAAAAGACTGGAGCAAAACCCTTTTCAAAAAACACAGAAAATACCTGCTGCTAATCTCAAAGATTCCCTGGGTCAAATACATCGGATTGACCGGCGCCAATTCCTTCGAGTCCTGTAATGAGACTGACGATATTGATTTGTTTATCATTACTTCCCCAAACCGGTTATGGATTTGCTACCTCATCCTGGTTTTGTTTACCAAACTCATCGGCAAAAGAGAAACCCTCTGCGTTAACTATCTTGTGGACGAAAACAACCTGGCCATTCAGGAGGAAAATTATTTTACGGCGTTGCAAATGATCCAAATGATGCCGGTCTATGACAACGGACTTCAAAAAAAATTAATCGACGAAAATCCCTGGATATTCAAAGTTTTGCCCAACGCAACTTTTAACGAGCAGCCGGACGAATTCTATCTCCTTGACAATCACACTTCATTTAAAACGAATGGAAACTACTCAGATGTGTTTACGCAAATTAATCACAAGATTTACAGCATATATTCCAAAAGGCTAAAAAGAAAATTCCCCGATTCCTTTGGGAATGGAATTCAATTGAGAGAGGGAGTGGCAAAACTAAATCGCATTGATAATAATGATGTTTACAAGAAGTTATTTTCTCAAATATATAAGGCGATGAATCCGTGAGAATATTAATCAGTCATTCGTACTATCTCAATCTGGACTCGAAAGAAGCGTCCTTCAGGAAGCCATATCCTCCGCTGGCCTCAATTACGCTTGCGGCATGGATCAAACAAGAGCTGGGCATGGATGTTGAATTTTATGATGTGATGTTCGACAAGGATGAATACGGGTTGATCCGAGCGATTGAAGAAAGCCAGCCGGATGTTTTTATTCTCTATGATGACGATTTCAATTTTCTCACCAAAATGTGCCTTGAGAATATGCGCAATGCCGTTCTTAAAGTAATGTCAAGCATTCAGAAAAAAGGTGTGTTTATTGCTCACAGTTCGGACGCCTCCGATCAAGCCCGGCTTTATTTGAAAGCCGGCTTTGATTTTGTTGTTCACCGCAATGCCGAAAAGATAATTGTCGAGATGCTGCGCAGTTTGCAAAACGGCTCCGATGAGCCGGCGATCCACTCACTGGATGGGATCTCCTATCATAATAATGGGAAGTATGTACAAAAACCGCACAACAAGAAAAACTTTGAATTTGAAAAGGTGCCATCCCCACGATGGGATTTGATTGACCTGACACCGTACCGAGAAATGTGGGTTACAAATCATGGCTATTTCTCACTGAATGTTTCTACATCTCATGGATGTCCCTACAACTGTAATTGGTGCGCTAAACCACTTTATGGACGAACGTACAAAGTGATCCCTGCAAAAAACATTGCTCAGGAATTCTATCATTTAAAAAATACTTGTCGAGCGGATCATGTTTGGATGACCGATGATATTTTTGGATTGAAGCCCGGCTGGATGTCCGAATTTGCCGATGAGTTGGAGCGACTCGACGCCAAAATTCCCTTCAAGTGTCAAAACCGCGCCGATTTGATCAACGAAGAGTCGGCTGCCTTGCTAAAGCGCTGTGGATGCGATGAAGTATGGATAGGAGTTGAATCTGGCTCACAGAAAATTCTGGATGCCATGGATAAAGGGGAAACCCTCGATTCCATCAAAACGGGAAATCATCTTTTAAAACGGCACGGAATAAAAGTGGGATTTTTCCTGCAGTATGGTTACCTGGGTGAGGAGTATGAGGACATTCGGAAAACACTTCAATTGGTCAGGGAATGCCTGCCCGACTATATCGGTATTTCTGTTTCCTATCCACTTAAGGACACTCCATTCTACGAAAAAGTTGTTTCCCAGATGGGCGAAAAGAAAAACTGGGCCGACAGCGGGGATTTGGCATTAATGTATTCGGGCAAATATCATCCTGATTTTTACCGCGCTCTGTACCATTTTACGCATCACTATTTTGGATTTTTCTCATTATTCAATAAGCAACATATCATAAAGAAATTGAGACGCCTCGCAGCACAATCCAGGCATATACCGGGAATGATAAAATACAAACGAATGATGAACAGCTACTTATGAAAATCATTCTCTGCCACACCTATTTTCTGGAAGAAGATGAGCACGAAAAGCAGATAATGAAACCCTACCCGCCGTTGGGACTTTTGTACCTCTCCGCTTATTTGAAAGAGCATCATTTCGATGTGGAAGTGTACGATACCACCTTTTCCAGCTATCCTGATTTGATTGATTATCTAAAAAAAAAGAAACCGGACATTTTGGGAATCCATTGTAATGTGCTTACAAAATACAATGTTATGAAGCTGATTAAATTCTGCCAGGAAAATGATATTGTGTCTATTTTAGGCGGGCCGGATGCTTCCACTCAGATCGAAGCATTTTTGAATTATGGAGCGGACATAATTATTTCCGGCGAGGGGGAGGAACCGCTCTGCAATGTTTTGAAAAGGCTTAAAAGTAAATCAAGAAATGAACTTGAAGATATTCCTAATGTCAGCTTTAAAAACCATAATGGAGAAATTGTTCAAAATCCCCGGCAGGAGAGTAAAAGAAGTCTGAACGAATATCCTTATCCGGATCGCTCCGCTATCGACATTCAAGAATATTTGAATACATGGGAAACATATCATGGTCAGCGCTCTATTTCCATCGTAACAGCAAGAGGTTGTCCCTTTACTTGTAAATGGTGCAGCCATTCCGTCTATGGCTGGACGCATCGGCGGCGATCCCCGGAAAACGTATTAGCGGAAATAAAAGACATCATTGATAAATATGATCCCACTCATCTGTGGTATGCGGATGACGTTTTCACTGCAAATAAACATTGGATTAAGAAATTTCATCAACTGATGACAAATGAGAACATTTGTTTTCCGTTTGAATGCATCGCCCGGGCCGACAGATTGGATGAAGAAATAGTGATGTTACTGCAAGAACTTGGCTGTTATCGCATCTGGTTTGGGGCAGAGTCCGGCAGCCAGCGAATTCTTGATGCCATGTCACGTGGGGTTACTAAAAACCAAATTGAGGAAGCAACGCACTGGTGCCAAAAGTATGAGATCGAAACAGGCGTTTTTGTGATGTTCGGATATCCCGGCGAGGAATTGTCGGATGTTTATGAGACTATCGAGTTTATCAGCGAATTGCAGCCTGATAAGTATCTGACTACTGTTGCGTATCCCTTGCGCGGGACAACAATGTACAGTGAGATTAAAGACCGCATTATTTATGGTGATGGATGGGAACAGCATCTTCAAAGGGAATTGGATATAAAAGAGCGTTACACCAAACCCCTTTACGATTTCGCCATTAAAAAGCTTGCCAGCGAGTATCGAAAAAAGCAATTGTGGAAATCCAAAGAGCAATTTTTGAAACAAGCCTATTACGGCTTCCGCTCTGTCTATTGTGATTACAAAATGAGGCGATTGGAGCACATTACAACTTGACCTCGGATTTTGTTTTAAAATAATGGAAATTTGTATTGAGTATCAATTCATCCATTAAACCTCAGCGATCGGTTATCCAGCAAAACTTTGATTCTTATGCTGAAATCTATCATGAAAAATTCAACCAAAATCCGTTAGCAAGATATCAAAGGGAAAGAGTTCATCAAGAAATTAAACCCTACTTAAGATCAGTTAGGAAAATTCTGGATGTTGGGTGTGGACCGGGGTCGGATTTTGATTTTTACAAATCATTAGATTTGGTAGTTGATGCGATCGATCTTTCCCCTAAGATGGTTGAGCTTGCCAAAATAAGATCCAATCGGATTGATCTTAAAGCCAATATTGCGGTTGCCTCCCTTGAGGAGTTGCAATCCAACGAAAAGTATCCGGTGATTATTCTGAATTTTGGTGTGATTAATTCATTTCAACACCTTGAACCTGCTTTGAAAAAATTGAAAACATTATTAGAACCTCGCGGTATTTTGATAATTGTTTCGATGCCACCCTTTCACATTTTTTCAATAAAGGGCTTGGCAGTCGGTTTTCATTTCATAACAATGATGAATCGTCTTTTTAAAAGAAAAGCCTTCTTCGACGATGGATTCACCATTTATTATTTCTGCAAAAAAGATTTCATACGGCTTTTTGATATTGTGAGGAAAATTAATCTCTGTGCGCTTTTGCCAACGCCTGACCAATATTGCCGCTGGAAATGGTTACGATTATATTCTAAAATAATGATTCATCCGGATAGAAAAGTCGCAGCGGTTCTGCCGGATTTTTTTGGTGGGGATCATATTTGTTATATAATGCAGCCAAAGGTTCAAAATATCAGGTAACTAAGAACCAAAGTCCAGAAGCCAGACCCGAAGAAGCAAATTACAATATTTAATTTCGGGCCTTTAGTCTCAAAGATCTAAAATGGAACATTCGCAGCTATTAAAGAACGAAAAATCGCAAATAGAAAATGAGGTTATATTCCTCTCTGATCCCGAAGAATTCAAAAAGCAAGAGCAACTATATCTTGAGGTTCGCAACAAGGAAGGACGTTTATATTCTGATGAAATTGTTGAAACACTCCCTAAATTGAATTCCGATCATCAATTATATGATGAGTGGCAAATCCGTAAAAATTCATTACAGAGAATCATTTTATATTTAAAGAAGAAAATGGCGCCGCTCAAAATTCTCGATCTTGGCTGTGGCAACGGATGGTTGGCAAATCAACTTGCAGAAAATTTGAAATGTCGGATTTATGCGTTGGATATGAATACCATCGAATTGGAGCAGGGAGTCCGCGTGTTCGGCAAGGATCCCAATTTGATCTTTCAGTATGGAAATATTTTTGAACCCGACTACTCAGACCGCGAATTTGATATTGTGTTGCTGGCAAGTTCGGTCCAATATTTTCCTGATATGCAAAAATTAATCGGCAGACTTTTGGAATTACTTTCCTCTAATGGTGAAATCCATATTGTCGACAGCCCCTTTTATCAATCTCATGCGGTTTCAGCTGCACGGGAAAGAACAAAAAGGTATTATCAAAAAATAGGCTTCCCGGAAATGGCGAATCATTATTTTCACCACTCATTAAGCGACTTGAATATCTTTAATTTAAAATTATTATATAATCCAAATTTTTTAGTCCAGAGATTTTTGAATAAATTTTCTTGTTACAATTCCCCTTTTCCATGGATTCGGGTAAGCCATGAAGAGAAGTAAGATCGTTCTATATAATCCTAAAGCGGTTTTTTACACCATGCCATTGGCATTAATAGCCATCGGTTCTCAATTGGATCCCCGAAAATACGAAGTCAAAATAATTGATGGTCGGTTGGAAAAAGATCCGGTGAAGACAGTGTTAGCTGAAATTGATGATGCGTTGTGCCTGGGAATCACAGTGCTTACAGGCAATCCGATCAGGGATGCTTTGCGGATTAGTCGTGCCGCTAAATCACAAAGAAGCGATCTGCCTGTTATCTGGGGCGGATGGCATCCATCCTTATTCCCGACTAAAACGCTCGAGGATGAAGCGAGTATTGACATCACCGTTCAGGGACAAGGTGAGGAAACTTTTAGAGAGCTAATAGGGCATTTAACTGAGCAGAACGACTTAAGCGCTGTAAAGGGAATATCCTATTGTTCAAAAGGGGAGGTGATTCAAAATCCGCCGAGATCTTTAATGAACATGAATGAACTACAGGCAGCTAATTATGATCTAATTCAAACGGAGGACTATTTTAAGCTAAAAGGGAAAAGGCAGCTCGATTATATTTCTTCCACGGGATGCTATTTCCGCTGCGCCTTTTGCGCGGATCCGTTCGTTTATGATCGCAAATGGACTGGTCTGCAACCGGAGCGCATGGGAGCGGAACTGGAATATCTAAAAAAGAACTATGAATTTGATGATATCGATTTTCAGGATGAGACATTTTTCACCTATCGTAAAAGAGCATTGGGTATCGCCGGGCAATTTATTCAAAGAAGTATTGAGAGTACTTGGGCAGGCACCATGCGCGCCGATCAGGGCAGTCGATTATCCGAGGAAGATTTGGCGCTTTGCGCTAAATCCGGTTTACGGCGTCTGCTCATCGGGGTGGAATCCGGTTCGCAGAAAATGCTGGACTGGATGAAAAAAGACATCAAAATTGGACAGATTCTGGAAAATGCGGAAAGATGCCGCCGGCACGGAATTGCTGTAATCTTTCCCTTTATTGTTGGCTTCCCGGGAGAATCCGATGAATTCGTTTGGGAGACGCTGGATATGGTCAAAAAATTACGCGCTATGAGTCCTGATTTTGATACGCCAATTTTTTATTATAAACCATACCCTGGTTCCAAAATTACCAGAGACGTGGTAAAAAATGGATACTCGCTCCCTGACACCCTCGATGAATGGACAAATTTTGATTATATCGGCTCCTCGGGGCCCTGGGTCAGTAAAAAGAAATATAAAATGATTGAGCGATTCAAATTTTATAGCCGAATTGCAGGAGGGCATCAAAAGTGGTTTTACATGCCCCTTCATAAATTAGCAGGCTGGCGCTGCAATAATGACTTCTACAAACTTCCCATTGAAAAGATAATAATAGAACGGTTGAAACCCCTTCCGAAATTGTCCTGATGAACTTTCCTAAGATCAAAATCACGAATCACCTCACAATTACCTTTATACTTTTTCTTTTACTAATATTGATCCGTATCATTTGTGATTTTAACGGATTATACGGTCAGGATAGTTATGAGTACTTAAGATACTCCCGTCGATTAACAGAGTTTTTCACAGCAGGTAAACCGCCCGGGGACTATTTTTGGCCGGTAAATTTTCCTTTATATGGCGCCATCCTTTCTTTGGTTATTGGTGATAGCATATTATCTTTGCAGTTGATCTCGATGTTGTCATTTATATCCACCGTTTTTTACACTTTCCGGTTAATACAACTGTTTTATCCCAATGGCGGTAAGCAAGGATATTTGTACCTGCTTCTCTTTCTTGTTCAATCGCCTTTTTTATTTCAATCCGCCTTTCTGGTCAGGTCAGATATGCTGGCGGTGTTTTTTACAACAGCGGCTATTTATCATTTATTGAAATATGGTCGGGAGTACAACCGGGCAGATTTTTTTCTGGCAATATTTTTTTCAACATCGGCGGTAATGACTCGCTATGCCGCGGCAGTTGTTTTATTGATTCCGGGAATTCTTCTAATTATTACCTTTATTAGAAGATTCCGGTTTGCTGATTTTCTATTGGGATTGCTGATAACCGCTCTTTGTTTTAGCCCTCACTTTTTAATAAAAGGAGCACATGCTGCAGAATTTATCGGACATCAATGGCTGCAATCCTGGTCCATCAAAAATTGGTTTCTCTCTAAATTCACTACCATCGATGGATATCAGAATTACCGCCTCCCCAATTTGCTTTACGGATTTAGTAATTTCTATTACCCCGGATTTTTCTTTATAGGAATTGTTTTTCTTTTTTTTATGCAGAAGAAAATTTTTCATCGCCGGGTATATCTAATTTTGTCTGTGCCGGCTGGAATTTACGCTTTGTTTTTGGCAGGCATTCCTTTCCAAAATATGCGCTTCTTGTTATTGACCTTTCCTTTAGCCATTGTACTAATGTTCCCACTGTTTCAAAGATTCCGGCATAAAGTTATCAATAAGAATATATACTTTTGGAGCTTTACTGGATTAGTTGTTCTCATTCAGACTGCCTTGATTTACAAATATTCCTCAGGGATTTACCAAGCCAATCAGGTTGAAAAGGAAGTCGCCCATGCAGTTCTTTCTTATTCCGACCGTCCAATTTATACGTTTGCAATTGACGGCGCATTAAAGTGTTATGGAGTCGATAGTGCTGATATTCTAAATATGTGGTATTCTGAACTCGACTCGGTAAAAATCTCTTCGCTGGTCTTATTCAATCAGGATAAATTTAAGCAGCAGTGGAAAGATAAAAATCCCATAATTAACTGGCAGATGATTCGGAATAATTACAAGCTGGAAAAAATAGAGTCTCTGCCTTCCGGATGGGAATTATTTAAAATTGGAGCGAGGAAAGATTAATTGCGTTTCATCTACCCAAAATATTCGAAGAGATTATCACTTATTTTTGCCAATGCTGCCAAAACCCTATTGCTTCCTGTTCTCAATATCTCGGTTTCTTTATTAGTCATTCGATTTACCTCAGTAGATTTATGGGGGAAGTTTGTTTACATATTGATCATTGTTAACCTGACCAACCACATTTTGATGTGGGGTAACAAAGATTATTTACTAAAAGAATTTGGCAAAGCTGCCGGACGCATCATTGAAAAATGGCAAAGCTGCCTTAAAAGCCGCTCAATATTGTTGCCATTTTTCATTCCGGTTTTATTCTTCTTTAATTTTCCGTTGATTGCGAAGATGCTCATTTTTCTATGGGTATTTTTTTCGTTATTTTATAATTCGTTTGATGTCGTTGTTGTCTATCGTCAGAAATTCGTTTTTTCAGTCCTGATGGAAATTTCCGTATTAGCATTTCTTATTGCCAGCGTTATTGCTTTTCGCGATTTGATAAATATTGATTTTTTGCTTATACTATTTGCAGCCAGCACACTTGTAAAATCACTGATATTAATTTATTATTTCCGTCTTGATCTATTTTCCCGCTATTTGGCGAAATTCGATCTACAAATGCTTGTTGCCGCACTTCCTTTTTTCATGCTGGGGTTAAGCGGAATGCTCCAATCCAAAATCGATTTATACAGCGTAGCTTATTTTCTGAACGAAAAAGACGTCGGGAGTTACCAGGTGATTATTAATCTGCTTATTTATGTGCAGACATTTTCATATGTTATTTTGATTCCTTTTATAAAAAATGTTTATCGACTCCCATTGGAGAAAATGCAGTTGATATCCAGACGATTGTTTGCTGCTGGGGTTGGGATTGCGGTACCCGCTTTAGTGATAGTATATTTTGTGCTAACGTTGCTTTATCAGATCAAAATCTCGGCTGCCTTTTTACTATGTAGTGCGCTGTTTATTTTGCCCATTTTTTATTATTTGCCTAAGATCTACACCCTATTTAAAAATGAGTATCAGAACAAAGTCTTACTGATTAATATATTTGGAATATTTGCAAATTTGATTTTAAATATCATATTGATATCAAGTTTTGGAATGATTGGCGCCATCGCTGCCAGCGCTGCGGCTCAATGGATAATGTTGATCGCCTATTTGTTCTATGAGCAGACTCTGTTAAAAAAAAATTATGCTGCCCTATCATAAATGGTTGGTAAATAGTCTCTGGCAGTTAATAGCGTAAAGCGTAAAAAAGTATTATAATAGATTTTCTGAGTAATCCTGAAACCTAAATTGAAAACAGAAAAGAGTTTTAACATCATATTTTTGGTGCCTGGTTTTCCCAAAGATGAACAGGACAGTACTTGCATTCCCGCCTTACAGCAATATGTCAGCCATTTTGCCAAATCTAATCTGGATACGAAAATTGCCGTGATCGCTTTTCAATATCCTTACAGGAAACAAAAATATCAGTGGCACGGAATTGATGTATATCCCTGCGGTGGAAAAGGAAGAGGACGGATTGGTAGGCTGATAACCTGGCTGCTGGTGATTCGCTATGTTTTACAAGTTCACCTTCAAAATAAAGCTGTGTTAATTCACAGTTTTTGGTTAGAAGAATGCGCATTTATGGGACAGATTATGTCAAAAATATTATTGACCAAACATATCGCCTCCATTATGGGGCAGGACGCGCTTAAGCGTAATTCATATTTGAAATATCTTGACTACTCCTTGATGGTCATTACTGCAGGTTCATTTAACGCGGCAGATTTTTTTTATAATTCTACTGGACATAAGGTTGATGCAATAATTCCAATTGGATTGGATGTGGATAATTTTCATCTGACACCTCATGGCAGAGATCGGAAAATCGATGTTATAGGAGTCGGTGCATTAACAGCTTTAAAAAATTATGAATTATTTATCCAGGTCATTGCTAAGCTGAAAGCTTTTTTCCCTGACATCCAGGCGGCTATTATTGGTGAGGGAGATGAATATTCTAATTTGGAGCAGATGATCCGCAAGCACGGATTAGAAACTAATATTCGATTATTAGGAAAACTTCCCCGGTCCAAAGTCATTGAATATATGTATCAGAGCAAACTCCTGTTGCATCCATCATCCTATGAAAGCCAGGGATATGTTTTTTTAGAAGCCCTATATTGCGGACTAACGGTTGTAACCTTTGATGTGGGCTATGCTAAAGAGTCCGAAAAAATGATTATCTGCAATAATAAGCAGGAAATGGTCAATCACTTAAGATTAATATTAATGAATCAATCGGATTTTGATCCTGTGTTGATGAAGTCCATTGATGAAACAGTCATGGAGTTTTATCGCCTATACTTTTGAGCATTCTCTAACAAATTAGTGATATGAAATTACTCTGTCCAAATTGTCACGCTCCTTTACGCCTGCAAAATTACACCTGCAAAAATAATCATCAATTTAAAACTGAAGATGGAGTTCTGATCTTATTAGAAGATGAATTCGCTGAGAAATTGAATTTTCGTCTGAGCCGATTCAGCAAAATTCGAAAAAATAAATTAGATGCATATCTAAAACCAACTGATTATCCATTGCTTCCACACGGCGACGCTGTTTCCGGAAACGTTGAGTGGCGCCTGCGCCAATTTGATTTGGAAATCTTAATACCTCTGATCAAGGATAGAAAAGGACAAAGAGTTTTGGAAATTGGTCCGTACAATGGCTGGTTGACCCATCGAATGGCTGAGCTCGACCTGAACATAACCGCTATCGATTATTTCATTGACGATCTGGATGGATTAAAAACCAAAAAATATTACCGCGAGAAATGGAAATCGATTCAGATGGATATCAAAGATCTATCCATCATTGATGAAAGTTTTGATATTATTGTGGTTAATCGCTGTTTGCAGTTTTTTGAAAGCCCTATTGAATACTTTTGCTCACTGAAGCAAAAGCTAACACAAAACGGTATGATCATTTTAACCGGATTACAGTTTTTCAAAAATCCCCAGCAAAAACGAAAGCAGCTTGAAAAAATAAAATCGGATTTTAAACGGGAGCATAATTTTGACTTTATGTTCGTGCCCTCAAAAGGCTATTTAGATTTTGAAGATAAACAGAAGCTAAGTTCACAAAATGTGGATTTGCATCCATACACAAAGTTATTTATAACCAATCTAAGATCTTTAATAAAGCCATCCTTGCCGCGGCATTATTTTGGGATATATCATCCTCAATGAAATGTCTTGTAAGGGATTTTATAGTTTAAATCGATTAATAAGTTGGTTATCTTGTCATGTTATGACAGAGAGCAAAGTTATATTATTTAATCCCCGTAGCGCCAGCTCCAAGCACCGCATACCGAATAGCATTTTGCAATTAGGCGCTGCGCTGGAAGGAAAGTACGATTATGTTTTTGTGGATGGAAATCGCGAAAACGAACCGTGGAAGATCATATCACATTATTTGGAGAGCGGAGAGTATAAATATTTTGGCTGTACAACTATGCCCGCCCTTCAGTTAAAGCAGGCGATTCCGTTTGCGAAGAAAATCCGTGAGATTTTCCCCGATGTCGTTATTATATGGGGTGGCTATTTCGCTACCAATCAGCATAAGTCGGTGCTGAATTCCGGCTATGTGGATTATGTGGTTGCCGGACAGGGCGACGTTGCTTTTCCCTTTCTTTTAGATGCATTAGAAGCAAACCAATCTGTGGGGAACATCCAAAATCTAATTTACAAAAGGGATGGTCAAATAATTATTACGCCCAAAGAACCATTATTGGATCAGGATGCTTTGCAGCCACTCCCCTATGAGAAATTAAATAAAGCATATCCTATAGATGACTATTTAGGGAATACTTTTCTGGGAAGCAAAACCGTTGCATATCACTCCAGCGTGGGATGCCCATTTACCTGTTCGTTTTGCGCAGTGGTTCCGATTTACAATGCTCGCTGGCGGGGAAAATCGGCCGCCAAGATTTTTGAGGACATTAGATATTTGAAAGACAAGTTTGGCGCCAATGCAGTGGAATTTCACGACAACAATTTTTTTGTTTCGGAGAAACGCACAGTTGAGTTTGCCCGATTGATCAAGCCCGGGAATATTTCCTGGTGGGGAGAGGCACGTATTGACACGGTCAATAAATACAGCGATGAATCATTAAGGCTGATGCGGGACGCAGGATGCAAGATGATTTTCTTTGGCGCTGAGACAGGCAATGATGAGGTATTGCGAAAAATAAATAAAGGGGGCACCCAAACAGGCAAGCAAATTAAGGAATTTGCGGCGCGGTTGGCAAAATTCGACATTATCCCGGAATATTCCTTTGTGTTGGGAACCCCGGCTGAAACGCCCCACCAGGTTATGCAGCAAATCGATGTAGATATCCGCTTTATCAAAGAGATTAAGGAAATCAATCCCCGGACGGAAATTATTATCTACGTGTACAGTCCGGTTCCCACCGAAGGATCGGAACTGTATGAAAGCGTTAAGCAGAGCGGATTTGTTTTTCCGGAAAAATTGGAAGATTGGATCAATCCGCGCTGGGAGAATTTTGATCTGCGTAAAAATCCCCTGACTCCGTGGCTGACAAAAGAAATGGTTGATAAAATCCTGAATTTCGAAACCGTTTTGAATGCTTATTGCCCGACAGTTTCTGATATCAAATTAAGCAAATTTCAAAGAAAAGCTATGCGGCTGGTATCTGGATTGCGGTATCAATTGAACTGGCTTAAATGGCCCTACGAATTACGTTTTTTACAATCGCATTGGTTAAAATATCGACAACCGGAAATTGAAGGTTTTTGATCCTTTGAGACAATTCAATTACTCCTGAATTAAGAATTTAATGATCAGAATAATATTAAAAGCGATTATTTATAATGTTATCAGACCGATCGCCTTGATCTACCTATCGTCAGAGAGAAATTATCGGTATGATGACATTCATTTGATTATCAAGCCAGGCGTTTTTCACCCCGGCTTTTTTTTTAGTACAAAGCTTCTATTAAAATATCTAAAAGATGTCCCGCTCGAAGATCGCAAATTTCTGGAATTAGGCGCAGGGAGCGGTCTAATTTCAATTTATGCCGCCAAGAAAAAAGCTGTTGTTACGGCTACTGATGTTAGTCAAATTGCAGTTGAAACAACAATGCAGAACGCTGAACGCAATCAACTATCTATCAAGGTGATAAACTCCGATTTATTTGAGAGAATCCATCAACAGATTTTTGATATTATTGTCATTAATCCCCCATATTTTCCAGAGCACCCAGTTGATGAAAAGGATTATGCATGGTATTGCGGTGAGAATTTTGAATATTTTGAAAAGCTCTTCCAGCAGTTGGGAGGGTATGTTGAGCAGCATTCAGATGTAATCATGATATTATCGGAAGACTGCCGGATTGAGCAAATCAGGCAAATCGCGTTGAAAAACCATTGGGTGCTGGATATTGTTTATCAAAAACGCATTCTATGGGAAATGAACTTCATCCTTAGAATTACTTTCAAATCAAAATTAAATTCTTTGAATCCCAATTAAGATAAACAGCTAATTATGAAAATCGAAGACTTGTACAGGCAACTCTATAAGTGAAGCATGTCAGCTGTATCTATTTTGCTGCTTATCACCTCATACGGCAGCACAGCTTGCGAATGACTTATGACAAAGGGATTGGAATTGCAGCGGGCGGAAATAATGTCTATGAAAGAATGAGTGAGGATAACTAACCACGTTTTTGTAAGAGGAGAACTAATATGACACGAAACGAAGCTCTTGCTTTACTCACCGAGTATACCCAAAAAGAGGCATTAATTAAACATGCGTTGGGAGTGGAAGCAGCAATGCGGGCTTACGCAAACAAATTTGGTGAGGACGAGGAAGCATGGGGAATCGTGGGACTGATTCATGATTTTGATTATGAAAAATACCCCACCATGGAGGATCATCCCTTTAAGGGCGCCGAAATCCTCCGCCAACGGAATTATCCCGAAGAGTGGATTCAGGCAATACTGGGACATGGCGACCATACCGGTGTCCCCCGAACAACCCCAATGGCTAAAACGCTGTATGCAGTTGATGAATTATCCGGATTTATTATGGCAGTTGCTTATGTTCGCCCCAATAAACAACTTTCGGAAGTGGGGGTGAAATCGGTTAAGAAAAAAATGAAGGATAAAGCATTTGCCCGGCAGGTTAGCCGGGAAGATATCCGCCGCGGCGCCGAAGAATTGGGCGTAGATCTCGAGGAGCATATTGATTTTGTGATAAAAGCCATGAGGAGTATATCCGATCAATTGGGGTTGTAATCAAGGTTCGGCCTCAGTAATGATCTCACATAAATAAATTGCCTCCTTCAGACTATTTTTGATTTGAATTCCCTTTAAAGTGTCTACCGAACCGTGACCCATAAATTTTGTTTCCAGAACATCAAAGTCAACCGGATTGATCAGAATGAAATTCTGGAACCCCATCATTTTTAAAGCCCGTGCGGACGCTCAATATCCCCCAGGTGTTGAGGTTCCACCAAAATAAAATAAATTCTATTCCTTTCAATTTTCATATAAGCTGACTAGTCCCATGAATAACAAAGAATTAATTCACAAGGGAAACAAAATTTATTATATTGCAAAAACTAAATAGACTGCAAGTTTAGTAAACCATCGAACTAAGAATAAGAATTAAAAAGATTAATGACAATCCATATCTGGCGAGTTGTCCCAAATCTGGAAGGGTGTCACGTTCAGCCAGTAGCGAAAAAGAGGCGGAAGTATATCTTGAATACAGATATCATAAATAGTTGTAAGGAACGCTATGAAAAACTCCCGCTTACGTGAAAAAATTGAAGAAGAACCAGTTGTGCTGGAGTGGTTCGAGAGAGAAAAAGTAGTGAGGGCCTTCCGTAAAATGGGCTTTAATCGAGATTATGAGGGGAGAATTGTTGGGGTTTTAAGAAATTCGAACTTTCCTTTTCAGAGAATTGTGTTGCCTTACCAAAAAACACTCCATATTGAATTGTTAAAACTATACACGGAGGATTTGGGAATTCCCTTCCCCCGTTTGATTAATTTGCTTAAGTTGTTACCTGATAAAAGGTTAGCCTACTTAATGGATGCAGAGCAGAATGAAGATGTAGAGCAGAGAATAGATGTGGAGCTGAAAAAAAATACGAAACAGAAAAAAGATGTGAAGCGGAAAAAGGAGGTGGAGCTGAAAAAAGAGCTGAAACAGAAAAAGGATGTGAGGCGGAAAAAAGATGTAGAGCCGAAAAAAGAGCTGAAACAGAAAAAAGATGTGAAGCGGAAAAAGGAGGTGGAGCTGAAAAAAGAGCTGAAACAGAAAAAGGATGTGATGCGGAAAAAAGATGTAGAGC
>Ga0209536_100000063_pt1 | contig 144683 bp, 100 predicted proteins | sample DeeMarSeWOR28_12_FD_187461 | JGI IMG/M metagenome (GOLD analysis project Ga0209536, IMG submission 187461) | Marine sediment microbial communities from White Oak River estuary, North Carolina - WOR-2-8_12 (SPAdes) (version 2) | ecosystem: Environmental > Aquatic > Marine > Intertidal zone >...
AGTACGGCAGTTTAGCAAACTGCTGGTTTCAGCCACTCACCCATCTCTCCAGGTGAACTGCTAAACCTGCCTGCGAGCCGTCGCCAGAGGCTTTGGCCGCCGGTGACCGGCAGGCAGGTAGGAATGCAAATATAGTACAAGATACCTTAGTTTCGTAAATTCTTTAGAAAAAATTGACCGAGATAATTGTCTGATAAACAATTAACGAAAATTAACACAATAGGAATGTCCTATGTCCTTCAAATCTATTTTCTTTTCTATATTTGCGGATGTGATTTTTACAACAAAGTTTTTTTTCTGGCGTAATTAATATACTAAAAGATACAGATAATATATGGTTTGGTTCAGGTCGATTGGAACCCTTGAAATAATTTTCATCCTATTATTCATGGGGCTATATGCCATTTATTTGTTTCGTATCATAATGATTGCCCGCAGACTTAATACCAGTTATAGAAAAGTGTTTTATAAAATATTCATCCGTTCATTGTATTTCATTCTTTTAATTATAGCCTTGCTGGGACCAAGTTTCGGGGAGGCATCGCGTGAGGTGAAATCAATAGGTAAAGACATTTTTATATGCGTAGATTTATCAGAATCGATGAATGCATTTGATATTCAACCTACTCGTCTTGAAAAGGTAAAATTTGAACTTAAAAATCTAGTTGAGGCATTTAATTCGGATCGAATCGGACTGATCATATTTTCGTCCGAGGCTTTTGTTCAATGCCCCCTTACATTTGATCAGAGTGCGCTTAATTTATTTATAGAAACCTTAAGTACAACACTGGTACCGAATGCCGGTACGGATTTTGGACCTCCATTAAAAATGGCACTTGAAAAACTGACAGAAGAGAGCACATCACTGAGAGAACAAAAATCAAAAATTATCATCCTGATAAGTGATGGAGAAGATTTCGGGGATAATGCGGAGAGTGTAACTGCCGACATTCAAAATGAAGGAATTAAATTATTTACTCTTGGCGTAGGAACCACCAAAGGCAGCAAGATACAAGCCAGAGTCGGATTTAAAACAGATCGTAGTGGCAGGGAGGTAATTACAAAACTTAATCCCAGAGAATTGAAAGCTCTTGCAATTAAAACAGAAGGTAAATATTTTGAAGTTAATGAATCACGAAACGATATAACCCGTTTAATTAATACGTTGAATCAGATTGAAGGTGAACTTAGAGATACCAGGATCATGGATGTTTCAGCAAATAAGTATTATTATTTTCTTGCTGGAGCACTTTTACTAATGATTTTTGATCTGTTGACAGGTGTTAAAACCCTAAGAGTATGAGAGTGTTATTCATTTTTGTTCTTTTAACCGTTTTTTCAGATGATCTCAACAAGATCGCTTATATCAACAGGCTGAAAAAAGAAGCGGAACAGGCATATAAAAGTGAAAGCTACGCGGAGGCTGTTAAGAAATACAGCGTATTAGTGGATTCACTGGGACAAAGGGATGATAAAATGTTACTGAATCTTTCCAATGCATATTTTAAGGTCAATGACACAACAAATGCAAAATATTTATACAATCAACTCACTGATACGGATAATAATTCCATTAAATCTCGGGCATACCAGCAATTGGGAATTTTAGCCAATAATCAGAATAAATATGTGGAATCCTTATACTATTTCAAGAATTCATTAAAAGCTGATCCGGGAAACGAGGATTCCAGATATAATTATGAACTTTTGAAAAAGTTACTGGAAAACCAGCAAAGCCAGAATCAACAGAATCAGAACCAGCAAAATGATCAAAATCAGGATCAGCAGGACCAGCAACAGGATCAGGAAAAACAACAAAACGATCAAAACCAGGAAGAGCAGGAAAATCAGCAGAATGAAGAGCAAAAGGAAGAAGAAAAACAGCAAAATGAGGAACAATCACAGGAACAACAGCAAGAAAGCGAAGAACAGCAGGATAATAAAAACCAGCCGCAACCTCAGAATCTGGAGGATATGAAAATATCAGAAGAAATGGCTAAAAAAATCCTGGAAGCCATGAGAAATAATGAAATTCAATACCTTCAGCAGCAGAGAAAAAAACCCACAAAACCCAGGGATAGTGGCAAACCCGATTGGTAATATAATTTTAAATTTACTAACGCCTTCTTTTCCATCCTCCCGTAAAAAATAGTAATTTAAAGCAAAATACTAACAAAGACCATTCTATGAAAGAAGTATATATTGTATCTGCAGCCAGGACACCAATTGGGAGATTTGGTGGTGTTTTAACTGGCTTTTCAGCAATCCAATTAGGATCAATGTCAATTCGGGGAGCCCTCAAAAGAGCAGCGGTGGACCCTGAATATATACAGGAAGTATTTATGGGCAATGTAATTTCCGCTAATCTTGGTCAGGCTCCTGCAAGACAGGCGGCTATCGGAGCAGGTATTGGACACCATGTGCCTTGTACACTTATTAACAAAGTATGTGCTTCAGGTATGAAGGCCATTATGATTGGAGCTCAATCGATCATGCTTGGCATCAACAACCTGGTAGTTTCAGGAGGAATGGAGAGTATGTCGAATATACCTTATTATATACCCAAAGCAAGATTCGGATATAAATACGGAAATGCTGAACTGGTTGATGGATTACAAAAAGACGGACTTTGGGAGGTATATCACCAGTTTGCCATGGGAAATTGTGCAGATCACACAGCTACTGAAATGAAAATTACCAGAGCAGAACAAGATGAATACGCCATCCAATCCTACCAGAGAGCTGCAGAAACTACTCAAAAAGGTCTTTTCCGTGATGAGATAATTCCTGTAGAGATCCCCCAAAAGAAAGGAGATATGTTGGTCATAGATGAAGATGAAGAATACAAGGCAGTTGATTTCGAAAAAATTCCAAAACTAAAACCAGTCTTTTCAAGTGATGGAACAGTTACGGCAGCAAATGCATCCACTATCAATGACGGAGCATCTGCGCTTATCTTAGCATCAGCAGAGCAAATAAAAGAGTTGAACTTAAAACCAGTTGCTAAAATCATTGGTTTTGCTGATGCGGCACAAGATCCGCTCTGGTTTACGACTACTCCGGCTTTAGCAATCCCAAAAGCTCTTAACATGGCAGGCATCAAGAAGGAAGATGTTGATTATTATGAAATCAATGAAGCATTTTCAGTTGTAGTACTGGCAAATAACCGATTACTTGAATTGAATCCTGTTCAAGTGAATGTATTTGGAGGTGCTGTTGCATTAGGACATCCTATTGGTTGCTCGGGGGCAAGAATTACGACAACGTTAATTAATGTACTTGATAAAAGAAAGGGCAAAATTGGAGTTGCCGGTATTTGTAACGGAGGAGGCGGAGCCTCAGCCTTAGTTATTGAAAAAATGTAACTTTGCAACATAAATAACAAGCACAATCTTCCGTTTTGAATATACCTATGGTCGATAAAACAGTAATGTGGTTCATTTTACGTGGAATCTATCTTTTACTTTTTCCCGTTTTTTATTCCGCAATGCCAGCACGATCACAGTCTCAGATTTTAACTTACTACGATTCAACCGGATACATCGATGAACAATATACAGTACTTTCTGAAGATTCATCAGTAAAAGTGGGTGAATATCTGAAATATTTTCCCAATGGATCCCTGGCATTGGAGGGTAATTATATTGAGGGACGCAAAGATGGAATATTTAATGAGTATTATCCTAATGGAATCAAACGAAGAGAAATCCATTTTGATCATGGATATATTAATGGGCCACTATATATATACGATACATTAGGCAACCTGATACAGGAAGCTGTCTTTTCTAACGATACAATAATCGGCAAGGTTCTGCAATATTACCCACATGGAAAATTGATGAATGAAAGTGAATTTAAGGAAGGTATTCCGGATGGTTTCACTAAATCATATTATGAGTCAGGACAGGTAAGGGATGTACTTGAATATAAAAATGGGCTACAGGATGGTAAAAATATCAGTTATTATGAAGATGGAACAATCATGTCTGAAGCAAATTATTATAAAGGACTATTGGATGGATATTTTAAAACATATTATCCCAACGGACAACTGAATACAGTCTATCAAAATCAAAGAGGACAAAAAACCGGAGGATTCAAAACCTATAATGAAACAGGTACCTTAATCCTGGAAGGATTTTTCCTGAATGGTAAACTGGATGGATCTACCACAGCATATTTTGATAATGGGAAAATAAAATCAATAAATCACTACAAGAATGGTATTCGAACAGGTGAAAGTAATTATTATAATGAAAAGGGTAAAATGATCAGAAAAATCAAATTTACCAACGAGGGATTAGATCAACAAATTGTTGAATATTACACTAACGGAAAGACAAAGGCGAAAAAATTCATGGAAAACGAACAACCAGTAAGAGAATGGTCATATTACTACAGAAGTGGGAAAGATAGTCTCCTTGAGAATTATACAAATGGAAAACTGAATGGTGTGAGAAAAATATTTGACAGGAAAGGAAATCTGATAACAGAGCAACCCTATGCTTTTGGTATCATTTCAGGTTTGGTAAAAAGGTATTATCCGTCAGGAGATATAAAGGAGGAAATTACTTATCAATCCGGTAGATTACATGGTCTTTACAGGTCGTTTTATGAAAATAACAGGATTGAACGGGAGGGAAAATATGCTGCTAATCGAAAAATTGGAGAGTGGATCTTATACGACATGGAAGGGAAAATAGAAAAAAAAGAAATTTATAATAATAATAATGTAAGGAAAGAGGAATAAATTTCAATCTGATAATACATTAACGTAAATTCACCACAAAATTTTTAAAGAATGACAGAAGGATTAAAAGAAACCAATTTTACATTTCCAAATCAAACTGGATTTTATCGAGGTAAAGTGAGGGATGTTTACCATTTCGACAATAAATTAGTAATCATTGCATCTGACAGGATTTCTGCTTTCGATGTGATCTTACCCCGTCCGATACCTTATAAGGGTCAAATTCTGAATCAAATTGCAGCCAAATCACTTAAAGCAACTAAGGACATTGTTCCGAACTGGTTGGAATCCAATCCTGATCCTAATGTATCCATAGGAATAAAATGTATCCCTATTCAGGTGGAGATGGTGATTCGTGGATATGTTGTAGGCCATGCTTGGAGGGAATATAGATCCGGGAAAAGAATGCTATGTGGAGAGCCTATGCCCGATGGGCTCAAAGAGAATGATAAACTCCCGGAACCTATCATTACCCCAACAACAAAAGCTCATGAAGGCCATGATGAGGATATTACTCGGGATAATATACTTAATGAAGGCCTTGTTGAAGAAAAAATATATTCCCGTCTGGAGGAATATACCAGGAAACTATTCCAGAGAGGTACTGAACTGGCAAAAGAGAGAGGATTAATTTTAGCAGATACCAAATATGAATTTGGAATTAACGATGGTCAAATTTACCTCATTGATGAAGTTCATACACCAGATTCATCCAGATATTTTTATCTGGAAGGTTTTAATAATCGACAGGAAAAAGGAGAGCCACAAAAACAGTTATCAAAGGAATTTGTGAGACAATGGCTTATCAGTCAGGGATTCCAGGGAAAAGAAGGGCAATCCATCCCTGAAATGACAAATGACGTTGTGGAAAGTATCTCCAATCGATATATTGAATTGTACGAGAATTTCACAGGTGAAAAATTCCATAAATCGGATTATTCAAATATTTTGAATAGAATTTTTGAAAATATCAGTAAATTGGTCTGAATTAAACTAAAAGTACATTTATAAAATGAAATACTCCATTGATAAACAGGAAAAGTATACAGTTTTCAGGTTGCACGAGGAAAAGCTGGATACAGTTCTTGCCCCCAACCTCAAATCAGAACTGGTTACTTTAAATGCGGAAGGAGTAGAAAACATTGTACTCGATTTATCTGAAGTTAAATATACAGATTCATCTGGTTTGAGTGCTATACTTGTGGGAAATAGGGTTTTTGGTGAATCCAATGGCTTTTTTGTTATTACAAAAGTGCAGGACCATGTGATGAAATTGATCAAAATATCACAACTTGATTCTGTTCTTAATATTACTGAATCAGTTGAGGACGCCATTGAAGCCATCCTGGATGAATTAGAAAAAGAAAACGGTGAATAAGCACAACTGAAATTTGACCTTCAGGTTAAAAATACTGGGATCCAATTCTGCTGCTCCTGCATTCAATCGTCATCAGACGTCTCAGGTCTTGCTTGTCAATAATACTCATTTTATGATTGACTGTGGGGAAGGAACACAGCTTCGACTCAGTAAGTCCAGGGTAAAAATCAATAAAGTAGATCACATATTAATAAGCCATATGCATGGGGATCATTATTTTGGACTCATCGGTTTAATTTCCACCATGCATCTTTTCGGTAGAAGCAAAGATCTTTTTATCTATGCCCCATCTCCTATTGAAGAAATCATCAGTTTACAATTAAAACATTCAGAAACAGTATTAAATTTTAAAATTGTTTACATTTTTACCGATCAAACAGAAAATGATATTTTATTTGAAAATAAGGATGTAATAGTTCAAAAATTCCCTTTAAATCATCGCATATTTTGCACCGGTTTTAGATTTCAGGAAAAACCTAAAAAACACAAAATCAATAAATTGAAAATCCCCACCAACCTGAGCATCTCAGAGATTGCAAAACTAAAAAATGGAGAAGATATCTTTGACGAGACGGGTAAATTGTTATATAAAAATGAAGAGTTGACTTTGCCGCCAAAAAAATCCAGGAGTTATGCATATTGTTCCGATACGAAATATGATGAAAATATTCTGAAATATATCTCAGATGTTGATCTTCTTTATCATGAGGCTACCTTTGCAAATGATATGGCAGATCGAGCTGCAAATACATATCATTCAACGGCGGAACAGGCTGCCTTAATGGCCAAAAAGGCAAATGCAAAAAGACTTATATTGGGACATTATTCCGTTCGTTACCGGGAACTAGACCCAATTCTTGAAGAAGCCAAACGTGTTTTTAAAGAAAGTTATCTTGCCGTTGAAGGGAATGCGATTGAAATTGAAGAATAATAACTAGCGTGATTGATACCAGAATCATAAGAGACAAACGAACGAATCTTTTTATCATTTTGAGCGCCATTTTTCTAACTAATGCCATTCTTGCTGAACTAATTGGTGTTAAGATTTTTTCATTGGAAAAAACCCTTGGTATTGCTCCTTCCCAATTAAAAATTTTCCTGGAAACTCCACTGGATTTTAACTTAACTGCCGGTGTGGTAATCTGGCCGATAGTATTCCTGACTACTGATGTCATTAACGAATATTTTGGTAAAAACGGTGTGCGGAAAATCAGCTTTTTAACTGCTGGATGTATTGCTTATATTTTTGTGATCATATATCTAGTCACCTTATTACCTCCTCCTCAAATCTGGATAGATCTTAATAACCAGGATATCAACGGAAATACATTTGATATTAATTATGCATTTAAAACAATTTTCAGGCAGGGTCTCGGTATTATCATTGGTTCGCTTACTGCATTTTTAATATCTCAATTGCTTGATGTTTTTGTTTTTCAACGTCTTAGAAACATCACAGGGAGTAAAATGGTATGGCTGAGAGCTACCGGTTCAACGCTTGTATCTCAATTTATTGATAGTTTTGTGGTTCTGGGCATAGCGTTTTACATATTTGGAAATTGGAATCTCGACCTGGTTATTTCAGTAGGTATAATGAATTATATTTATAAATTTTTTGTCGCTATCATATTAACTCCCCTGATATACCTGGCTCATTACATGATTGACAGGTATTTAGGAGTTGAACTTTCTGAAAAGATGAAAATGGATGCCAGCAGTGATAGATCTTTTTTCTAAACCTGAAAATCTTAAATTTTGGGTTAAGTTTTACTTTTTAATTGATCTAGGACAATTCCTGTGGCTACTGAAACATTCAAAGACTCGGCAGCTCCAAATTTTGGAATAGTGATTTTCCTGTCAAGTTTTTGATATAATTTATTTGAAATTCCTTGCGATTCGTTACCAAAAATGATCATGGCTTTGTCAGGCCAAATAAACTGATGGACATCCTGGCCATCCAGCGTAGTACCAATCATCGTATAATCAGGAGGAATCTGGATATTCTCTAAATCTTCATAATACACGTGAATTCTGGTGAATGATCCCATACTCGACTGTATTACTTTTGAATTATATACATCAACGGAATCTGAAGATAAAACAATAACATTTATACCATACCAGTCACATATACGTAAAATAGTCCCAAGATTTCCCGGATCCTGTAAATATTCAAAAACAGGGATATAGGAATATTCAAAAATATTCAAAGGTGGTAAGACAGGAATTTGAGCAACTGCTAGTACTGTCTGGTTCTGTTGAAAAGTCCCGATATTATTGAGGGTTTTTTCACTTGTTTCAATACATTCAATACCTTTCGAATGTAACAAATGAAAATGATAATCTAAAAATCGCTTTGTTGCTATTATTGTTTTAATTTTAATGCTTGAATGTATTAATTCCACTACACTTTTTTCTCCTTCAACTATGAAGCTTTGTGCTTGTTTCCTATATTTCTTTAATTGAAGGGATTTAATGAATTTTAAGTGTTGTTTTGATAACATAAATATTGCGGGTGAAAAGGATTTGTTACATCTTTTTTATTGTCATAATCAATTATCTAATATCGGGTTGCCTGGGAACCCGATATCTGGGTCAGGACGAATATCTTATTTTCAATCAAAAAATAAAAGGTAATGAGATTACTTCCAAGGAGAATCTTGAACAATTTTATAAACAAAAGCCGAATAAAAAGATACCCATATTAAACTTCTCTCCATATGTCTATTTTTATCAATGGGGATTAAATAACTATGATGTCAAAAAGTTAGAGGGCAAAAAGGTAAAGGTCAGAGAGAAAATCGACAAAAAAATTGAAATGCATGTCGATGAAAAACCAAAAAAAGTCGAAAAGCTACAACGGAAAAAGACTAAAAAACTAGACAAAATAGATAAGACCATTAATGAGGGAAATTTTCTGATGCGGCTTGGTGAGCCACTGGCCATATTTGATACGACACTTTCACAAGCTACCATTGAACAAATTACCACATATCTTAATACCAATGGATTTTTTAATGCGGAGACGAATTTGAGAGTCAGAGTAGAGGAGAAACTTGTATTTGTAACATATCAGATAGAGGAAAACAGGCCCCATATCATCGATTCCTTGATCTTAGACACAAATAATCGCCAAATCGATAGCTTGATAAAATCGACAGAAGAAGATAGTTTTTTAAAGGTTGGAGATCGTTACAATCAGGAAAACCTGGCAGAAGAACGAAACCGAATTGAAGAATTACTGCAGAATAGTGGATATTATGCATTCAGTCGGCAATATATAAATTATCGGATCGACACCACCGTTGGTGATCATAAAGTTATAGTAGAATTACAGATCTATAAACCATCCAGAAATGTAAATCATAAAGTCTATACCATAGATTCAGTGATCTTTACTACTGATGTAGGCTCTCTTACCTCTAACTTGAAGCGATTTTATGAACGTTATAATGGTATTACCTATAAATATGTTGAGAATGATTACTCAAAAAAGATGCTTGATCGAAGGGTTTTCGTTTACCCAACAGAAAGGTATTCAAGAAAAAATACACTAGAAACCCAGAGGCAGCTGGTAAACATGGATAATTTTAAATTTGTTAATCTTAACTATGACACAACTGGTGGAAAATTCATCGCCAATATATTTACTAGTCCATTAAAGAAGTATCAAATGAGCAATGAGGTTGGGGTAAATGTTACACAGGGATTCCCAGGTCCCTTTTATAATCTGACATTAAAAATTCGGAATTTATTTCATGGGCTTGAAAACCTGGAGATCTCAGGACGAATAGGATATGAAGGTGTTGCATCGGTAACAGATGCTTCAAAAGTGTATAGCAGTACTGAAGCAGGTGCTTCTCTGAATCTGATCATACCTCAATTCATCCTACCTATAAGTTCAAAAATAAAATCCCGGTTAGGGAAATTTAATCCAAAAACAAGTCTTGTATCAGGGTTTGCTTTTACCAACCGGCCAGAATACAAACGATCAAACTTTAATTCATACATCAACTATACATGGCAAAAAGATCTTGATAAACTTTTTAATGTTACTGCGGCTGATTTCAGTTTGATTCGTTCAACGATTAAAGATTCCACATTCCAGGCTGAACTTAACAGAATCCGTGATCAGGGAAACAACTTCTGGAGGACATTTGAGCCTTCCCTGGTTTTGTCATCCAGTTTTTCTTTTATCAGAAATTTTAACCGGTATACCTCTTATCAAAGCAGAGCAGCAGCCTTTCTTAAATCAAATCTTGAAATGGGAGGAACAGTGTTAAATTTTTTTGATGTGAACTTTAATGATACAACCGGCCTTGAATTATATAAATATATAAAAATATCAGGCGATTATCGTAGATATGTTTCCATTACTCCCAAAAGTCAGATTGCATACCGCGTATATGTGGGAATAGCAAAATCATATGCTCCGAATAATATATTACCCTATGAAAAATATTTCTTCTCCGGAGGGAGCAACAGTATACGTGCCTGGAGACCCAGACGGCTGGGTCCCGGATCATATTTCCCGGCTGACACTTTATCCAATGAAGGTGAGGTAGTTGTAAGATACAATGATGATTTCGAACAGCCTGGAGAATTGATTTTTGAATCAAGTATTGAATTACGAACCCAGGTGATCGGATTCTTTCATACCGCATTATTCATTGACGCGGGTAATATATGGGTATTATCGAAAGATCTCCAAAGACCTGGAGCCGCTTTTTCTTTTACTGATTTTTATAAGGAAATTGCGGTCGGAGCTGGCATAGGAGCCAGATTTGATTTTACATTCTTGCTGTTACGGCTGGATGCAGGGATTAAAATCTATAATCCCGCTCTACCACCGGGTCAACGATTCATAAACCAATTTGATAAAAATAAATTCCGGGGTGTTGATCCCCTTATTTTAAATCTGGCTATTGGATATCCATTCTAATTCTTGTTCATGAATAAAGAAGATATAACAGACTGGTTTAAAAATTTGCAGGAAGATATCGCCAGTAATCTTGAAAAATTGGATGGGAAAGGCTTTTTTAAGGAAGATCTCTGGGATAGAAAAGGTGGAGGTGGAGGCTGTACCAGAGTAATGGAAGAGGGGAGGATAATTGAAAAAGGTGGGGTGAATTTTTCGGCTGTGTACGGCAAGACACCAGAAAAAATGGCATGGAGTCAAGGAATCCCTGAATCTGATTTTTATGCCACTGGAATTTCAATTGTTTTACATCCATATCACCCAATGATCCCAATTATCCACATGAACACCCGGTATTTTGAAATGGAATCCGGCGAAAAATGGTTCGGTGGTGGGATAGACCTTACACCTCATTATGTCTCGCTAAGTGATGCAGCTTTCTTTCATGGGTACCTCAAAAAACTATGTGATAGGTTTCATTCAAACTACTATCCAACGTTTAAAAAAGAAGCGGATGATTATTTTTATATAAGACATAGAAACGAAACAAGAGGAATTGGTGGGATTTTTTTTGACCGTCTATCAGATCCTGATGAAAATAAAATGGAAAAAATATTTCGGTTTACACGGGCAGTGGGATCCTCCTTTTTTCCAATTTACAAGGAACTCGTGAACCGAAATATGAATAAAGTTTTCAACCAAAGGGATAAACTATGGCAGGAGATTAGAAGAGGACGATACGTTGAATTCAATCTGGTTTGGGATAAAGGGACAAAATTCGGGCTCGAAACTGAGGGGCGAACTGAATCTATTCTTATGAGTCTTCCTTCTTCCGCCAGATGGATTTATGATCATCAACCTCTACTGAAATCCAAAGAAGAGGAAACGCATAATTGGTTAAGAAAAGGTATTGACTGGATAAAAATGACCTATTAAAAATGATTCAATATCTAGAGACAATTGATCAGAAACTTTTTCTTTTCTTAAATGAGATACATAATTCTTTTTTCGATTTTATCATGTTTTGGGTCACCAAACAGGAAACCTGGTATCCATTCTATCTGCTGATCATCATCTGGATGTTCTGGAATTATGGGAAACGGGCAATTGTTCCGTTGCTTTTAATTATACTCGCTATAACCATATCGGATCAGGTCACATCAAGTTTAATGAAACCCTTTTTCGAGCGACTGAGACCCTGTCATGATCCAGATATTAAACATCTGGTTCATACCGTTTCGGGTTGTGGCGGTATGTACGGATTTGCATCAGGACATGCAGCAAATTCCTTTACATTGGCCACATTGTTATTTCTTTTTTTTCGATCAAGGATAAATTATTTATGGATTATTTTTATCTGGGCTGCATTGGTCGCCTATAGCCGGATCTATGTGGGCGTTCATTATCCTGGTGATATTCTGACCGGAGCAATAATCGGGATCTTCATTGCCTGGTTTTTATTTTACGTTTATCTGAAGCTTTCGCCAAATCAAATCTCTCAGGATTAAAACTTATCATTTTTAACTTTTACTAATGGTAGTCATGTATCTAATTGAAAATAAATGAGTTACAAACTGATGGCCTCCCATTTTGAAAATTATTTATGAATAATCGGGGTTAAGTACTAATTTTATATTGTAAATCTTTATGTATGCTGGAGGATAATTATCGACACAAGGGGCTCAGAAGAAAATTAGCTCAAACAGTTAAAAGAAAAGGAATCAGGGATGATAGAATCATCAAGGCAATTGAAAAAGTCCCCAGACATTATTTCTTCGATCAGGCCTTTTTAGAACATGCCTATCAGGACAAGGCCTTCCCAATTGGATCAGGACAGACAATCTCTCAACCATTTACAGTCGCATTCCAAACCCAATTGCTTGAAGTACAAGAGGGTGATAAAATATTTGAAATAGGAACAGGTTCCGGTTATCAAGCATGTATTTTGATCGAACTCGGGGCTGAAGTATTTACCATTGAATATATTAAATCCTTGTACCTTACGGCTAAGGCATTTTTACCAAAAATAGGATACAAACCCCATTTCTTTCACGGTGATGGAACCAAAGGATTACCCGCTTTTGCACCTTTCGATAAAATTATTGTAACGGCTGCTGCACCTGAGATACCTCAACCCTTACTTGATCAACTGAAAATTGGTGGAATTCTCGTAATCCCGGTAGGAGATGATAGTCTACAAAAAATGATGCGGATCATAAAGGTAGATGAAATGGAATATAAAAAAGAAAGCCATGATTTTTTTAGTTTTGTCCCTTTGGTTGGCAAATATGGTTGGAAAAGGTAAAATATATAAATGCTAAAAAGAAAAAATTTGACGAAGATAAAAGAGATGTTAAACTTCCCGAAACTAAGAAAAAAAAGGAATTATAAAAAGGAGGACAAAAACAAAGCCGATTAGTACAAACAAATAGAATATAATAAGAGCTTGAAAATGCATGAAAATAATCTTTATCTGAAATTTTTAATTAACGAAGATATTTACATCGTTCACGAAAATGAAGATTCAAGCTTAACCGACGATAGACCAGCTATCACGGTGAGGCCTTTTCAACTAAAAACCTTAACAGATAAGACTATTGTAGTAATTGACTATCCTGAGAATATTATAATTCCCGGCACATTAAAAACATTTCTTTCCAAAATACTTCAGGCAGTAGGATTAAAAATTGAAGATATTTATCTTTTTGATATCGGAAAATCGGATACAGAAAATATGAAACTGGAAGATTATAACTTATCAGATTGTAGAATTATTGGATTTACAAAAAGAATTCCAAAGCGCTTCAAAACCACGAATAACATTACCAAATATAAAATAAGCAAGGTAGAGGGGAATAAAGTGATTTTAGCAGACACACTTGAAGAAATCGAAAAAAACAAATCAAAAAAGTTATTATTATGGGAAAAACTTAAAGATTTATATCAAATTAAATGAGCGATCAAAATATTTCCTCAAGTTTTTCCTCCAGTACTTTTCCCCTGAGATTTTTACCTATGATTTTCCCTTGTCGATCAATTAAATATGTAGCAGGAATGGCATTAATATTATATATTCTTGCCGCTTCAGAATTAAAATATTTTAGATCTGAAACATGAGTCCATATTAATCCATCATTGTCGATGGCTTTGATCCAGTCTTCACGATTTCTATCCAATGACACACCAAAAATCTCAAATCCTTTTTCTCTATATTTATTATACATATTAACTACATTGGGATTTTCTTTCCGGCAAGGTCCACACCAGGCAGCCCAAAAATCAATCAAAACATAAGCACCCCGCAATGAAGACAATTTCACTATATCTCCTTGAGGATTAGGCAATTCTATTTCAGGAGCAATCGATCCTATTGCCAGCTTCCTTAGATTATTTACTTCAGAAATAAATTCCTTTTTAATCTGATAATCGGGCATTTCTTTTTCAATAACCCTGGCAATGCTATCGATGAAAGTAAAATCCTGATCTTTGTCAAGGAAATTAATTGCCTGCAGGATAGCAACAGAGGTACCCATTTCCCTGATTTTCTGCTTTATTTTATTATTCACCTCTTTCAGGTTCTCTTCATACTGTTTTTGGATATTTTCAATCTCTTCTTTATTCTGAGATTTAACGGCTGCTCCATACGATTCATTCATTTGCGATACTCCTTGTTTAAATTCGCTCATAATTAGATTTAATTCATTCAAGGCATCCATAGAGGAAGAGCCGGTTATTTCATAAGGGGCGGTAGGTCCTGAACCATCCACATTAACCACAATGGGTTCTTCCGTTAAAATGATATTAACAAATTGTGTATCATAAAAATTCAGCCGATAATAACCAGGTTCGTTTGGAATATATATTGAATAATATGTGCCATCATCATTTACTGTCAAAGTATCAACAGTATTTAGCTGGCCATTACTAAATTCTTCCAGTACAACATTGCCAACACCGACCTTATCGATTTTACCTGTTATGATCTTTTGATCATCATCGTTTTTATTTTGAGCAGATGTACAGGACAACAAAATAAATATCAAAAAAATGTTAAAATTTAATTTCATTAATCCTCCCATAATTTATTTTTATAACCAATAAAAACGTAAGTATACTAAAAAAGTTTTATAGTAGTGTGTCAGTATCAAATCGTTTTATAGTAATATTTGCAATCAAATCAAAATGTATATTTCCTGGATGTATTTAGAGAATTTAATAAAAAAAACATCATTCAAGTAATTCTCTTATCAGTTTACTGACGAGTTGGGGATCAGCCTTTCCTTTTGTTTTTTTCATAACTTCACCCATAAACATCCCCAGCAATCCTTTTTTCCCTTTTTTATATTCTTTAACTTTTGCCGGATTGGCGGATAGGACTACCCGGATTATATCCTGGATATCAGCTGCTTGAATATCCTTAAACAGATCTTTATCCTGAATATATTTTTCGATTGATATTTCTGGATTTTCTAATAATACAGGAAAAATTTCCTTTGACGCTGTTTCATGAGATATCTTACCATGATGTATAATATCAATTAATTCTGCCAATTTTTTTGCCTTAATGGGAAATTGATAAATTCCTATATTTTGTTCATTCAAAAAGGATTTTATTGGCCCCATAATCCAGTTAGAGATAGCTTTATAATGGCATGTAAACTGACAGACATCCAGAAAATAATGCGCTATTTCTTTTGATTCAGTAAGTACCATGGCATCATATTTCGGCAAACCATATTGTTCTTCAAATTGATAAAAAAGCTGCTGGGGAAGAGCTGGCATATTAGATCGAATAGCTTCCAACCATTGTTCGGAAATCTCTACCGGACTCAAATCCGGATCAGGAAAGTATCTGTAATCATTTAATTCCTCCTTTATTCGCATACCATATGTTTTACCCGCCCCAGCATCGAAAGTTCGTGTTTCAGAAATTATTTTATTGCCCTTTGTTATTTCATCGATCTGACGTTTGATTTCGTAATCAATGGCCCGCTGTACATTCCGGAAGGAATTCATGTTTTTTATTTCAACCTTTTGACCCAGTTTTTTATCTCCTTTTTTTTTAATTGAAACATTGGCATCACATCTTAGGGAACCTTCCTCCATATTTCCATCACATATCTCCAGATAACGTAGTATTTTTCTGATCTCCATCATTAATAGATATGCTTCCTCAGAAGATCGAATATCAGGTTCTGTTACCAACTCAATCAAAGGTACACCTGCCCGGTTCAGGTCAACTAAAGAATCTGATCCGGCTTGGTGTGTGGATTTCCCGGCATCCTCTTCCAAGTGAATTCTATTGAGCCTGATATGTCTGCTGGTTCCTGATTTGTCTCGGATGGTTATTTCACCTCCGATACATATTGGAGTCTTATCCTGTGTAATCTGATATCCTTTTGGAAGATCTGGATAAAAATAATTTTTACGATCAAAAATTTGCTTCTTCGTAATTTCACTACCACAGGCAAGCCCCATTCTAATCGCAAATTCAATGGCCCTTTTGTTTATTTTTGGTAAAATACCCGGATGACCTAATGTAATGACACTGACCTGTGTATTAGGCTCAGCTCCAAATTTGGTTGAATCACCAGAAAAAATTTTACTTTCCGTAAGCAATTGTGCATGTACTTCAAGTCCTATAACTGGTATGAATAAATCTGCCTCGTGATTCATTTTAAATACTTTAAACAATAATAGACAAAATATAAAATAATTTCATTATATCGCCCCCTTATTGCTAATTTATATGAATGTAATGGACTTTTTTAAGATATTATCAATACCTCCTGGTTTTTTCCCGCCTGCAGTCGCATAAAATGGCTGACCTCCTCCACCACCATCAATTTCTCTCGCTAATTCTTTCACAATATGCCCAGCGTTAAGATTTTTGTCTTTGACCAGATTTTCAGATATCATGACAGTTATAATGGGTTTCCCATCTACAACAGATGCCAGCACCATAAAGAGATCGTCAACCTGTTGTTTAATTTGAAATGCGAGGTTCTTCATAGTGGGAGCATCCGAAATATCAATCTTTTCGGCAATAAAATTGATATTATTTATCTTTTTTATCTTTTGAATTAGATTTTCTTTAAGAGAGTGTGCATTATTCGATTTAAGTTGTACCAGCTCTTTCTGTAGTTTATTATTTTCATTCACCAGGGATGTCACTGCTTTATACAGGTCTTTGGGTTGCTTTAAAGCAGTATAGATTTCATTCAGGAGAGACAGTTGATCATCTACGTAGGTTTCAGCTTTTTGAGCAGTATATGCTTCAATTCTTCTAACTCCCGCTGCAATTGAACTTTCAGAAACTATTTTGAAAAATCCGATCCTGCCAGTTGCAGAAACATGGGTTCCTCCACATAATTCAATAGAGAACGAAGGATCAAACGAAATAACCCGCACAACATCGCCATATTTTTCACCAAATAATGCCATGGCACCTAATTTTTTAGCTTCATCGATAGGAATTTTCCGTTTTTCTTCTATTGATATATTTTCTCTTATTTTTTCATTTACCAGATGTTCCACTTCTTTAAGTTCTTCAATTGTCATTTTCGTATAATGAGAGAAATCAAAACGAAGAAGTTCTTCATTCACCAGTGATCCCCTCTGCTGAACATGTTGCCCAAGAACCCTTCGTAATGCCGCGTGCAATAAATGGGTTGCACTATGATTGTTCTCAGTCAATTCCCTTTTATATTCATCAACCACGCAGGTAAATTCTGCCTTTATATCCCGTGGCATTTTTTTTGTGATATGAACAATTAATTCATTTTCTTTTTTTGTATCAATTACATGAATTCTGTCACCATCTGCCTGAATATATCCTCTATCACCTACCTGGCCACCACTTTCAGCGTAAAACGGAGTTTTATCCAGGACGATTTGAAAATGGGTTTTATCTTTTATTCTAACTTCCCGATAACGTGCAATTCGTGCTGTTGCTATTATCTGGTCGTATCCCAGAAACTCAACCCGATCAATCTCCTTCAAAACAACCCAATCACCAGTTTCCTGTTTTGCCGCATGTTTTGATCTTTCCTTTTGTTTGTTCATTTCGGATTGGAATCCCTTTTCATCAATGGTCAATCCATTTTCCCTGGCAATTAAAGCAGTCAGATCGGCTGGGAATCCATATGTATCATAAAGCTCGAATACAATCTTTCCGGCAATTATTGTCTGCCCTGATTTTAATTGAGATTTCATCTGATCAAATCGTTTCAATCCATTCTCCAATGTCCTTAGAAAAGATGACTCTTCCTCATAGATAACGCGTTTGATGAACGACTCCTGTTCTTTTATTTCAGGGAAAACATTCCTGAATTGAAGGGAAAGTACATCCACAAGATGGTATATTACAGGTTCGGTAAAATTCAGGTATGTAAACCCATACCTGACAGCTCTTCGAAGAATTCGTCTAATAACATATCCTGCCTTATTATTTGAGGGGAGTTGACCATCTGCAATCGCAAATGCAACAGCCCTAACATGATCCGAAATAACCCGGATAGCAATATCTTCTTTTTCATCTTTTCCATAAATGGTACCGGCCTTTTTTGCAATCTCCTGTATCAATGGTAGGAAAACATCGGTATCATAATTCGATGTTTTGTTTTGAATTGCCATTACGAGTCTTTCAAAACCCATACCTGTATCTACATGTTTTTCAGGCAGATTCTCGAGAGAACCATTTGATCGTCGATTGAATTGTATAAAGACAAGATTCCATACCTCTATAACCAGCGGATGATCCTGATTAACCAATGATCGACCGGGAATACTATTTACCTCGCTTTTTTCACGAAGGTCTATATGAATTTCAGAACAGGGGCCGCAAGGCCCTGTATCTCCCATTTCCCAGAAATTATCTTTTTTTGATCCATACAAAATCCGATCATCAGGCAGAATTTCTTTCCAAATGAGGTATGCTTCATGATCTCTTTCAAGATTTTCCTCCTCATCACCACCAAATACAGAAGCATATATTCTATCTTCAGGCAAGTTAAATTCCTTGGTAAGCAGTTCCCAGGCCCAATGGATGGCCTCCCTTTTAAAGTAATCCCCAAATGACCAATTCCCGAGCATTTCAAACATTGTATGATGATATGTATCGATACCTACCTCTTCAAGATCATTATGTTTTCCGGACACACGAAGGCATTTTTGTGTATCTGCAATCCTTGGAGAATCAGGTTCTTTATTACCAAGAAATATATCTTTGAATTGATTCATTCCAGCGTTGGTGAACATCAAAGTGGGATCATCTTTCACTACTAAAGGTGCTGATTTTACAATTTCATGTCCTTTTAACTTAAAAAAATCCAAAAATTTTTGTCTGATTTTGCCTGATTTCATACATTAAAGCAATTTTCTACAAATTTTAATTTTTTTTTCTATTAATATTTATAAATTGCGGCCGTCATTTCCGTATTTTTGCGAATTAGTTATGTGAATAAGGCCAGATTTTTAAATTTCGGCTAAATTAAGATATTATTAGTTATTAATATATTATGGCACGTATTAAATACTATTACGATACCGAATCATGTAAATATGAACGGATTAAGGTGTCTACATGGGATGTTGTACTAAATTTACTTGGTTTCTTTTCTGTATCGTTGATCATCTCCGTTGTCATAGTAATAATATTCAGCACATATTTTGAGTCCCCAAAAGAGATGATATTGCAAAAGGAAAATCAGGAACTTAAAATATATTATGAATTACTGGAAAAAGAGATGGCAGATATAAATTCCATGATGGCAGCATTGCAGAAAAGGGATGATAATGTATACCGTGTAATTTTTGAAGCCGAACCTATTCCTGCTTCGATCCGGCTGGCCGGTACAGGTGGAACAGATAGATATAAAGACTTACTTGAAAATAATTTAGTTGATGAAGAATTAATCCTCCAATCATTAAATAAAGTTGATCAGTTGAAAAGACAAATGTACATACAAACCAAGTCGTATGATGAAATTTTGCAAATGGCCAGAAATAAGTCAAAGTTACTGGCTGCAACACCTGCTATTCAGCCTGTTGCTAATCTGGAATTGACAAGGTTAGCATCGGGATATGGTATGCGAATTCATCCGATCCTGAAGTATAAGAGAATGCATTTTGGAATTGATTTTACAGCACCTCGTGGAACACCTATTTATTCAACCGGAGATGGAGTTGTTGAAAGAGTAATTTTAAATTTTGGAGGTTATGGGAGGCAAATTATAGTCAGGCATGGTTTCGGGTACAAAACACTTTATGCTCATATGCAGGATATTGATGTGAAAGTAGGAGATAAGGTAAAAAGAGGTGATAAAATTGGAACTGTTGGCAATACAGGATTATCGACCGCACCACACCTTCATTATGAAATAATCAAAGATGGGAAAAAAGTAAATCCAGTTAATTATTTCTTCATGGATTTGAACGATGACGAATATGAGAAAATTCTTGAACTGGCATCCATTGAAAATCAATCATTGTCATAATATATGATAATCAAATGAATATCAACGCTTTTACATCAATCGTAAAAGCGTTTTTTATTTTTGTTAAAAAGTTTTACAAATTCTTCTGGCATAAGTATAATTTTTTGATAATTTTGGTTACTGAAAAATCAAGTCGCCGGGGTTCGTATTTTTTTATAATATTAGTCTAAATCTATTCATTGTATAAGTAAATAATACTGTGCCTTATAAAGAGAAAGTAATAGAAAAAAAGTACTATTCGATCGGCGAGGTGGCGGAACAATTAGATGTAGCTACATCATTAATTCGTTTTTGGGAGAGTGAGTTTGACATCATCAAACCGAAAAAAAATCGGAAAGGTAATCGACAATTTACACGAGAAGATATTGAAAATGTTAAACTGATCTATCATCTGGTTAAAGAAAGAGGATATACCTTGCAGGGTGCAAAAGACCTATTAAAAAATAATACCAGTTCAGTAAAAGATAAAATGGCACTGATCGATTCTTTAAAGGGTGTCAGATCATTTTTAGTTGAATTAAAAAACCAGCTTTCTTAAAGAAAACCGGTAATTATCAATATTCATATGGACCAGCTTAAAGTCTTCCAGGTGGCACTCAGCCTGATTCCTGGCATTGGAAATATTATCGCCAAAAATCTGATTAGTTATTGTGGATCAGCTGAAAAAATATTTTCAGCAAGTAGGAATAAATTATTAAATATCCCAGGTGTTGGATATAAAATTGCCGATGGCATACGCAGGCAGGATTCACTTCTACAAGCCGAGATTATCATTAAGAAATGTCTTAGGGATCAAATTAGAATCATATTTTACACAGAGGACCAGTTTCCTTATAGACTGAAGGAATTATATGATTCCCCGGTAATTTTATATGTGAAGGGAAATGGTGATTTGAATCCAAAAAGGTCGGTTGGAATTGTAGGCACTCGACAAGCCACTAACTACGGTAAAAGCATAGTAGATGAAATTGTAAAGGACCTGGTTCCGCATAATACAACCATTGTAAGTGGTCTGGCATATGGTATCGATTATCGTTCACATATTGCAGCTATTAGAAATAAACTTCAAACCTTCGGAATTATCGGTGGTGGCCACAGGAATCTATACCCAGCAATTCATAAAAAAACAGCGCAGGAAATAGAAAAAAAAGGATTTATAATTTCTGAATATGAACCTGCCATTATGCCTGAATCCCATTTTTTCCCTGAACGAAATAGAATAATTGCAGGATTATCAGATGTTTTAATTGTGATTGAAGCCGCTGAAAGAGGCGGTGCTTTAATAACAGCAGAATATGCAAATAACTATAACCGGGAAGTGTTTGCTGTCCCAGGTGATATTCATTCAAGATTTAGTGAGGGTTGCAATCATCTGATAAAAAAACATAAGGCTAACATTTTAACATCTGTTAAAGATATTGAGTATATCATGAATTGGAATACGAAGGATAATTCAGGTAATAAACGGCAAACTGACTGCTCTGATTTATCATTACCGGAAAAAAAGATCCTGGAAATATTTCAGAAAAATGGAAATGAGATTTTGATTGATGATCTAAGCTGGAAAACACAAATTCCAATTAACCTATTGGCTTCTCACTTGTTAAATCTGGAATTCAGAGGATTTATCAAGTCATTACCGGGTAAAAAGTTTAAATGCATCACTTAACGAGACACCAGATAAACTAAATATCATAACCAAGAATGGGTGATAACCATCTTTCAGTTTCCTCTATACTCAAATTTATTCGAGTAGCATAATCTTCCACCTGATCACGTGTTATTTTATTGATACCAAAATACCGTGAATCAGGATGCGAAAAATACCAACCACTAACAGATGCTGCAGGAAGCATGGCAAAACTTTCTGTTAATTCCACACCAATATTTTTTTCGACTTGAAGTAAATCGAATAAATTCCTTTTCTCTAAATGATCTGGACAAGCAGGATAACCCGGAGCTGGCCGGATTCCCTTGTATTTCTCTTTTATAAGTTCTTCATTATTCAGGTCTTCAAGCTTTTGATAACCCCAATATTCTTTCCTGACACATTCATGTAATCTTTCTGCAAAAGCCTCAGCCAGACGGTCGGCAATTGCTTTTATCATAATACTGTTATAATCATCGTGCTCTTTTTCAAATCTATGAGCCACATCTTTAACACCAAATCCTGCGGAAACAACAAAAGCACCAATATAATCCGAGATATTATCATTTATTGGCGCAATAAAATCCGACAAACTGTAATTAGGCAATCCTTTTACTTTTTTGTTCTGTTGGCGAAGGTGATGTAAAACTTTAATTATTCTGGATCTGTCTTCATTATTTCCATTATAAGCGTATAATTCTATATCATCTACATTAGTATTTGCAGGGAAAAATCCAACTACTGCCCTTGCAATGATCATCTTTTCTGATATCACCTGATCGAGTAATTTGTTGGCATCCTGAAATAACTGTTTTGCCTCTTTACCATAAGTATTATCTTCAAAAATTGTAGGATATCTTCCTTTTATTTCCCAGCTGTGGAAAAAGGGAGTCCAATCAATATAATCACGGAGTTTTTTGATTGGATAATCTGACAACACTTTAACTCCTAAAAATGAAGGTTTTGAGACTTCTCTTTTACTCCAATCCGGTGAAAATCGATTTTTTCTGGCATCCTTTATTGATATTAATGTTTTATTTTCATGTCTACTGGCGTGGTCCTCCCTAAGATGTTTATATTCACTTTTAAGTTTCTTTATAAAATCATTAACGTTCTTCTTATTGGAGTGTATCAAATTACTGGCAACCGGTACACTTTTTGAAGCATCCAAAACATGAATAACTGATCCATTGTAATGAGGATCAATTTTAACAGCTGTGTGAATTCTTGAAGTTGTAGCTCCTCCAATAAGTAATGGTAAGGACATCTTTCTGCGCTCCATTTCTTTGGCGACAAATACCATCTCATCAAGGGAGGGTGTAATCAATCCACTCAGACCAATGATATCTACTTCCTCCTCTAAAGCAGTATCAATTATTTTTTCAGTAGGAACCATCACTCCAAGATCAATAATCTCAAAATTATTACATGAGAGAACAACACCTACTATATTTTTACCTATATCATGTACATCGCCCTTTACAGTAGCTAGGAGAATTTTGCCCGCTGAACTTGATTTAGCATCTGAATTATTTTCAGCATTTTCTTTTTCTATATAGGGTACCAGGTAGGCAACTGCTTTTTTCATAACACGGGCACTTTTTACTACCTGCGGCAAAAACATTTTACCTGCCGCGAATAAATCACCGATAATATTCATCCCATCCATGAGTGGACCCTCTATTACTTCTATCGTATTTTTAACGGTTGATCTTGCCTCTTCCACATCAACCTCAATATAATCCAGAATTCCTTTGATTAAAGCATGCGTAATTCTTTTACCAATGGATTCTTTTCTCCATGAATTATCGATTTCTATCTTTATACCATCACCTTGTACTTTTTCTGCAAAAATTATCAGTCTTTCAGTAGCATCCGGACGTCGGTTGAATAATACATCTTCAACTCTTTCCAAAAGATCTTTCGGAATTTCTTCATATACTTCCATCATTCCTGCATTAACAATACCCATATCTATTCCAGCTTTAATTGAATGAAATAAAAAAGCTGAATGCATGGCTTCCCGAACAATATTGTTCCCGCGAAATGAAAAAGAAATATTACTCACTCCGCCTGAGACCTTAGCATGCGGCAGATTTTCTTTGATCCATCTCGTGGCTCTGATAAAATCTATTGCATAATTCTTATGCTCATCAATCCCAGTTGCTACTGTTAAAATATTAGGATCAAATATGATGTCTTGTGGAGGGAATTTAACCTTGTTGACTAATAAATTATAGGATCGCTTACAAATCTCTATCTTTCGTTCAAAACTATCGGCCTGACCTTTCTCATCAAAAGCCATTACGATAACGGACGCCCCATACCTTCTGATCAACTTTGCCTGATGGAGAAATACTTCTTCTCCTTCCTTTAATGAAATAGAATTGACGATCCCTTTTCCCTGCAAACATTTTAATCCTGCTTCAATTACCGACCACTTTGATGAATCTATCATAATTGGTATGCTGGCGATATCTGGTTCGGAGGCAACAAGGTTTAAGAATTGTGTCATAATCTTTTCAGAATCCAACATCCCCTCATCCATATTTATATCGATTATCTGAGCTCCGTTTCGCACCTGCATTCTGGCAATTTCTACTGCTTCATCTAGCTTATTTTCAGATATAAGACGAGCAAATTTTCTTGATCCAGCAACATTGGTTCGTTCACCTATATTCACAAAATTTGTCTCTGGCCGGATAGTTAATGGTTCCAGACCACTTAAATGCAGATAACCATCATTTTCAGGAATTATCCTTGGTTTATATCTGGAAATTTTATCTGCAATTGCCTTAATATGTTGCGGTGTGGTTCCACAACATCCACCTACAATATTCAAAAAACCGTCACTGGCAAAATCTGCCAATACCGATGACATATATTCTGCTGATTCATCATATTCACCAAATTCATTAGGTAATCCGGCATTTGGATGCAAACTCACTGGTATATCAGCAATACGACTGAGTTCCTGAATATAGGGTCTCATCATTTCGGCCCCTAGGGCACAGTTTAATCCCACAGATAATAGATCAAAATGGGCAATGCTATACCAGAATGCAGCGGTTGTCTGGCCTGCCAAAGTGCGTCCACTGGCATCAGTTATGGTACCTGAAACCATTACAGGTATTCGGTTTCTATTTTCTTCAAATAATTCCTCAAAACCTATCAGAGCAGCTTTTGCATTTAAAGTGTCAAATACTGTTTCGAGCATTAATATATCCGCCCCTCCGTCGATCAGACCTTTAGCCTGTTTTTTATAAGCCTCCTTTAAGGTTTCAAAGGTTATCGCTCGATATCCCGGATCATTTACATCCGGAGAAAGAGAAGCGGTTTTATTGGTGGGTCCCAGTGAACCAGCGACAAATCGTGGTTTTTGGGGGAATTTTTCGGTATATTCATTTGCCACTTCTGCAGCCAGTTTTGCTGCTTGATAATTTATCTCATATACGAAATCTTCTGTTCCATAATCAGCCTGGGCAATGGTTGTGCTTGAAAAGGTATTGGTTAATGCGATATCTGCACCTGCATTGAAATAAGCCCTATGAATCTCTTTGATTATATCAGGCCTGGTTAATGATAACAGATCGTTATTTCCTTTTAGGGAATTTTGATTGTGCTTGAATTGGTCACCCCGATAATCTTCTTCCGTTAATTTATAACGCTGAATCATAGTGCCCATCGCACCATCTATAAGGAGAATCCTATCCTCTAAAAGTGTCCTAATATTTTTCCCCATAAAATTTTATCCCCTAAGTCAAATCAAGAAAGGTAATCAGGAAGGATTATCTCATCATTTCCTTCTGGTAAGGATGGGTATTAGCACCTTACCTTCTGTAGGTTGCTAAGACATCATTGGGCCCATTCCCTCCGTCTTTCTTGATAAGATCTCACAAAGTACGTTAAGAAATTAATAAGAATGAAAAATTAGTGGAAAATTATTTATACCAGACTTTCATCCGTCAGATCTTCGGCCTTAATTCTATAAAATTTCTTATGGATATTAAAAGGATCCTCTCCCACTGGTACTTTTACAGTATAAGTTCCATCTTCATTCATTTTATACGCATTTACATTATCCAAAAGATTATATCTAAGGATATTGATTGCCTGCGCCCTAACCTTAGGATCTTTTATAAGGAATAAAGATTCGATTCGTCGCTCAAAGCTCCTTACCATCACATCTGCACTCCCCCCATATACCTTTGGATCACCTTCATTATGAAAGTAATACAGTCGGGAATGTTCCAGGTAATCCCCTACGATAGAATATACCTCAATATTTTCACTTAAGCCCTCCCTTCCTGGACGTAAACAGCATATACCTCGAACGATTAACTTAATTGGGACAGAAGCTTTTGAAGCTTTATAAAGTTCGGCAATCACATGTTTATCCTGTAGGGAATTAACTTTTATTACTATCCCGCTTTTTTTACCTTCCTTTGCGTTACTGGTTTCTTTTCTGATCAAATCAATTATCTGCTGGCGCATATCTTTAGGAGCTGTGATCAGGTATTCATAAATATTCGGAAGGGAATGACCAGTGATTGCATTAAAAAATTCGGAAACATCCCTGCCATAATATTCATCTGAAGTAAGTATTCCAATATCTGTATATAAATTTGCAGTAATTTCATTATAATTTCCACTTGACATATGTACATACCTGGTTACTCTTTCTCCTTCTTTACGCACAATTAGTAAAAGTTTGGTATGCGTTTTTACGTTACTAATTCCATAAATAACGAAGCAACCAGCTCTTTGTAGTTTTTGGGCTTCCTGTATATTATTTTCCTCATCAAACCGCGCTTTCACTTCAAATAATACAGAAACATGCTTACCGTTTTCAGCCGCTTTCAGAAGTGCTGACGTTACCATTGAATCTTTGGCCAGGCGATAGACTGTTAACTTTATAGATAGAACCCTCGGATCTTCGGCAGATTTTTCAAGCAGTTCGATTAAGAGATCCATGCTGTTATAGGGATGATGCATAAGAATATCACGGGTTTTTATGATATCAAATATGCTATCATCACCATCCTCAGGATACATTAATGGCAACATTTGTTTGGGTGGTTTGGGCATTCGGTCTTTAAAATCATGGTGTTTGATGATATGCCACAAAGATGTAAAATCCATTAATTCATCTCGCTTAACTTCGAAAAAATTATCATCCTGTAACTCCCACCGGTTGATTAAAACGGACTTAAGGTATTCATCGTATCCTTTCTCAATTTCAACTCTGACAACTCTTCCCGTACGCCTGGTTTTAAGCTTTCGTCTTAATTCCTCAAGAAAATTTGCCTCAATATCATCACTTTCATCCAATGTAAAATCTCCATTTCTTGTCAAACGAAATAAACTAACCGATACAATCTCAATATTTCTGAACAATTTATTCATATTCATCCTGATTACTTCCGCTATTGGTACGAAAACAATCAGATCACCTCTTTCGATTTCAAAAAACTTTGGAAGGTTCTGTGGTATCTGAATGAATGAAAGCTTTTTCTTGATTGGTTTTTCTGTTGTGAGGGTAATAACTGCAAAGATCTGTAAAAGATTCATTAATAGTGGAAATGGATGATAATTATCATATACCATTGGAGTAAGCATTGGGAATACTGTCTTTTTAAAATATTCCTTTACTTTTTTACGTTCATCCTCGTTCAGTTCATCGGCATTGGCAATTACAAAACCACTTTTACTGAATTCCGGTACCAGTTTATTTTTATAATATTCTTTCTGCTCGGTTGTAAACTCATGGCTTTTTTCAAAAAGTAATTTTCGGAATGGTTTCTCCCTTAATCCGCAATAATCTGTTCGTTCTTTTCGGAAATCAATATAATTATATAAACTTCCAACCCGGATCATAAAAAATTCATCTAAATTAGAATCGGTTATTGCCATAAATTTAAGCCGATCAAATAAGGTTCTGTCAATATGCCTTGCCTGGTCAAGAACGCGATGATTAAATTTTAGCCAACTTAAATCACGACTGATAAGTTTACTTTGATAAATTAATTTTTCAGTTTGTGTCGTTTCTGTAACTGTCATCCAAGATGAATTTTTAAAAAAATATGGGTTCCAATTAAATAAGTTACCACATTTTGTTATGTCATTGAATATTAAATATCGACTTTTGCGTATTTAGCATTCTGCTCAATAAATTCTCGCCTTGGCCCAACTTCATCTCCCATGAGCATCGAAAACAAATGTTCTGCTTCAGCAGCAGATTCTATGGTGACCTGCTTAAGACTTCTTGTATCCGGATTCATGGTGGTTTGCCACAATTGTTCAGGATTCATTTCTCCCAGACCTTTATAACGCTGAATATTTACTGATTCTTCCTTACCTTCGCCTGCAATTTCCTTAATAATCTTATCAAGATCATCTTCATTCCAGCAATATTGTTCTGTTTTACCTTTTCTCAATAGATATAAGGGAGGTATTGCTATGTATAAAAAGCCTTGTTCAATCAATTCACGCATATATCGAAAAAAGAAAGTCAATATCAAGGTACGGATATGACTCCCGTCCACATCAGCATCTGTCATGATAATAATCTTATGATAACGCAATTTTTCAAGATTGATGGCTTTTTCATCTTCCTCAGTTCCAAATGTTACACCAAGTGCTGTAATGATATTTTTTATCTCTTCGTTATCATATATTTTATGCTCCTGTGCTTTTTCAACATTTAATATTTTGCCTTTTAATGGAAGAATTGCCTGGTACCTTCGATCCCTTCCCTGTTTTGCAGATCCTCCTGCAGAGTCTCCCTCAACCAGATATAATTCGCTGACTCCCGGATCCTTGTCAGAACAATCAGCAAGTTTTCCTGGAAGTCCCGTTCCGGATAATACATTTTTCCGCTGCACCATTTCACGTGCCTTTCTTGCAGCATGCCGTGCCTGTGCTGCCAGTATTACTTTTTGAACAATTACCTTGGCTTCTTTGGGATGTTCTTCAAGATAATGTTGTAATTCTTCGCCTACACTGGCATCAACTGCTCCAAGTGCCTCTGAATTTCCAAGTTTTGTTTTAGTTTGACCTTCAAATTGAGGCTCTGCTACCTTCACTGAAATAACGGCTGTTAATCCTTCCCTGAAATCATCTCCTGCAATATCAATTTTAACCTTTTCAAGTAATCCTGATCTCTCAGCATACGATTTTAATGTCCGTGTTAATGCTCTCCTGAATCCAGCAATATGTGTTCCCCCTTCAATAGTATTAATATTATTGACATAAGAAACTACATTTTCAGTGAATGAAGTATTGTAAGATAATGCGACTTCAACGGGTATGGTTGATTTTTCATTGTTTATATAGACGGGCTCAGGGATGAGTTTTTCCCGGCTGGAATCAAGATAATTTACAAATTCTTTTAGACCTCCTTCTGAATAAAATTTATCGGATTTATAATTTCCATTACCATTTTCCTCTTGCTCTCGAAAATCTGTCAACTTAATATGTAATCCAGCATTCAGGTAGGCTAATTCTCTGAGACGTGAAGCGATCGTATCATATTTGTATTCACTTACAGTAAATACTGAACTATCGGGAATGAAATGTACAATGGTTCCCGTATTATTTGTTACCCCTGCCTCCTTGACTGGATATTGTGGAATACCTCTTTTAAATTCCTGTTCGAAAATTTTACCGTCTCTGTGAATCGTTGCTTTCAATTCGGCAGATAATGCATTCACAACCGAAACGCCCACACCATGCAATCCACCTGAAACCTTGTAGGTATTTTTATCAAATTTTCCACCTGCATGCAATACAGTCATCACTACTTCAAGAGCAGATCTTCCTTCCTTTTCATGCATATCCGTGGGTATCCCCCTGCCATTATCTTTTACGGTAATGGAATTATCTTCATTAATTTCCACTTCAATTTCTGTACAATAGCCAGCTAAGGCTTCATCGATTGAATTATCAACCACCTCCCAAACCATGTGATGTAATCCTTTGAAACTAATATCACCAATGTACATGGCTGGCCGTTTTCTCACTGCCTCTAAACCTTCTAAGACTTGTATGTTTTGTGCTGAATAATTCTGCTGGTTTATTTTGCTGTTTTCTTCACTCATACTCAATTATTTGACGTGCAAAAATACAATTTTTATCCGTCATTATCAGTGAAAAATGTCAAAATAATACCAAATAGATAGATATAATATGTTAATCACAGGGAAAATCGATTTAGTATAAAATTTATATGCAATATGTTCCTTATTTACAACATGAAAATCACATAAACACTACTACTAATTGCGATGATATATTAAAATAATTTTCGAAGTATAATCCATGGTTTTATATCAAAAGAATTTAATATACGCCCCTGCTGAGCATCAGCAGGGTGCAATCATTAACCGTTTCTATTTGCCTGTCTCTGGCTAGCTGTGCGAGTTCCTGATTCTCAGTTCCGGGATTAAATATGATACGTTCCGGATTCAAATGTAAAATATAATCATAATAGGGTACCTGGTTCTTTGGATTCATATAAAGTGTAATGGTATGTACTTCGCCAATGATTGGTTTTTGACGTATATCCAGTATATCCTTCCCTGCTACAGAACCCTTCTTCAATCCGACAGGATAGATCTCATGCTGAAATTTTCGCAATTTATAAGCTGCCAGATAAGAAAAGCGGGATGGATTATTACTTGCTCCCAGTACAACCGTTCGCTTACCAACATTTCTCATAAAAACTGTAAAAAAACCAGTTACTAAAAATATGTGAAACTAATATACGCATGAATACAAAATTAAAATATCAGATTTGCGAAATTAAACCATCCGATATTTGTATTGTCAAAATCTTGAAATTTTTAACTTTGGAAGATAAAGATTTATTATTAAAAATTCAGGATCCTGATACCAGGGAACAATGTTTTAATGTGCTAGTAAAAAAGTACCAACAAAGGTTATACTGGCACATTCGAAAAATGGTCATCGATCATGATGATACCGATGATATTCTACAGGAGGTTTTTATCAAAGTATGGAAAAATATAGATCGATTTCGTGAAGATAGCAGTCTTTTCACATGGTTGTATAAAATAGCCACCAACGAATGTCTTAACTTTCTTAATCGACAGAAAAAACGCCGCATGCTCTATCTTTCTGAGGTAAGTTCAGAATTAAGTAAAAAATTAGATTCTACACCTCACATTGATGGATCAGCGATACAAATAAAACTACAAAAAGCTTTATTGAAATTGCCGGATAAACAAAGACTCGTTTTTAATATGAAATATTTTGATAATATGAAATATGAGGAAATTGCTCGTATTACAGATACAAGCGTAGGAGGATTGAAAGCAAGTTATCATCTGGCCGTAAAAAAAATTGAAGAATATTTAAGTTTTGACTAAACCATTTTATTGATAATTTGTCAAAGAATAAAATTTAAAAAATGAAACTGGAGGATATCAACAAAGAGAACATTTTCAAGATTCCGGATCAATATTTCGAGGAATTCCCTGATCGTCTCAAGAGTAGGATCAGTGAAGAATCTGGCAAAGATCAGGGAAAATTGGTGTCCTTTCCATTAGTAGTAAAAATGGCAGTAGCTGCCAGTATCGTGGTATTGATCACTTTTGGAATATTCCAGATAAACTTTAAAAGTAAATCGGTAGATCAACTGCTGGCAAGTGTCCCAACGGAAAGTCTGATAGCATATCTGGAAGAAAGTGAAATGAGTACAGATGAATTGATTGAAACAATGGATATTGGATTGATTACACAGGAAGATGATTTATATAGTCCATACATAATTTCTGATGAAGAAATCAATGAAGAGTTGATTGAAGATATTATGATAGATTATGAATTAGAATTGCAAATGTAAATTACAAGTTGATATGAAAACATTCAAATATATACTCATCCTGTTCATAATTAGTATGTTCCAGGAGGGTTTTAGCCAGGGTAATGATGCCAGAGAAAAAATTGAAGCGGCCAGAATCGCTCTTATTACCGAAAGACTGGGACTTACACCCGAAGAGGCCCAAAAGTTTTGGCCAGTTTACAATGAATATGATCAGCAACGAAGGGGTCTTTCCAGGGAACTGCAAAATGCCAGAAACCAGGTAGATTTGGATAATATGAATGAAGAGCAAAGTAAAAACCTGATGAATAAGGCATTGGACATTAAAGAAAGACAGGTACAACTGGAAAAACAATATGCGCAAAGATTGACGAATATCATATCAGCCCAGCAACTGCTTATGCTTAAAAAAGCAGAAAATGATTTTAGGAAAATGATTTTACGCCGTCTTGAGGAAAGAAAAATACAACAATTGAGAAGAGAACAACTGAGGAATCGCAGAGAGGAGATTTTAAGAAACAGATCCAATAACTGAGATTAATCATTTTATAAAAATAAACAGGTGGTTAAATTTCTACTGAAAAGAAAGATTGGGGATTGATTGAACATATAAAAAAACACAGTGTTTATTATTTCATGGTATTCATGATTTTCATGGGGAATATCACTACGTCCAGTGCTCAGAAAAACAATCTGGATTCGTTATTACAGGAAACACTTGCCTCAGATTCATTATTTCTGGAAGAACTGGCAATGGATTCCCTTACACTACTGGATCTTATAGACAGTTTAATATATGCTGATTTTCGGTATTCTTCACTGGTCGTCAGACTGGGTTATATCAGTAATATAATTAACGCAGGAAGAGATTTTGGGATAAATCAATATGGTATTTCAGGAGGATTCAGTTATTATCATAAAACCGGAATATTTGCTGATATTACCGGATACTGGAATAGTGATACTGAACCAAAATATAGTCCGACAATTGTAAGTCTGGGTTATATGGGAAATATCCTGCCAAAATGGAATGTAATAACTTCCTACGAACATAATTTTTATCATACAACTGACTCACAAACAGATCTTTATTATCCGTTAACTGAGGTTTTAAGTTTAAATACTTATTATGATGTAAAAGTCTTATCTTTTGGATTTGATTATGCCTATTTATTTGGTAAAGAAATGGCACATAGACTGAGGCCAAATATTTTTGCTACCATCCGTTTCCCTGAAGTTGGTTTTATTGATGAAATTTCGTTATTCCCATCTGCTTCCATGTTATTTGGAAATGAAAACATCTACTACGTTGACGGCAATTACCAGGCAATCAGATCCATAATAAGGAGAATCGGACTCAGGAGATTTCTACTTATCTATCAGAATAATCCAGAATTAATTGAAGACCTATTCCTGGAAGAAGGATTTAGTAACGTTTTTGGCTTGATGAATTATTCATTTTCATTACCTGTAAATTTTAAGTTTGGAAATTTTTCATTTTCTACGGGCTATTTTTTAAACATTCCTGTAGCACTACCGGGTGAAAATATAGATATTTCGCCAAATCATTATTTTAATGTAATGGCGCTTTATTTTATCCCTTTGAATAAAAAGAAGTGAAACTTCTAACTTCCTGTAAGTATAATGATAAAAAGCCAGGGCAATTTAACTTCATGAACGATTTGTGTTTTGGGATTCATTATCTACCAATACCAGTTTTACGGCCTTTGGAATTACTTTGACATTAACTTCATTGAGTTTGCCAATAAACTCTCCATCTACCTGAATACTAACTGGACTATTTGTTAGAATCTTTGCTTTTTTACAACTGATGATTTCCGTTGGAGCATTTTTAGCGATATTATCGTCGAATGCAGTCATACCGGCAAGTAAGAATGTTCTGATATTTATATCTTTTGCGAATACCAATTCTATTTTCCCATCGAATGGATCTCCTTTCCAATTTAAGATCACACCTGTCCCGTATTTTTTTGCATTTGCAAAAGCAACCATATAAGCCTCTTCTTTCATCTTATTCCCATCTGCAGTAATTTCAAAATCTATCAATTCACTTTGTGATAACTCTCTTAAAAAATGTTTAGCATAGGTAAACATGCCCCTTGCTTTTTCCTTTTCAAAACCTTCAACGATTCTGGCATTCAATCCAATATCTCCAATATGCATCCCGATATATTTGTCATTTACTTTATAAAGATCCAGGTCTTTATAAAATCGTGATTTTAAAAAATCATCTAATGCTTCTCCAGGATCCACACTCAAACCCAATTCCAGCGCCATACCGTTAGCACTACCAAACGGAATAATTCCAAGATATATATCTTTATTCATCAAGCATTTAGCACATATTGAACTGGTACCATCTCCACCAATGCTTAGAACTCTTTCCGGTTTAAATTCCTCAATGATCTGATTAATTTCATATTCGTCCCTTTCACCCCTTGTTTTAAAAAGTTTATGCACTATACCATAGCGTACAAATTGATTTTCCAGATAATCGAGAAACTGATCTTTATCTTTTCCTCCTGCAATTGGATTTAGAACAGTCAATACCTTCATGTTTGTATTCTTCTTTCTTTGTATATTCGTATTCAGCACAATAATTTAGGTTTTTATTTTGGAAACAGCTATAACAAAGTATACAATTTTACCGCTTATTGTATTACAAAATAACGATCAATTCTGGCTTGAAGGACACATTGTGAAAATCAATCAAAAATTACTTCATATAAAAGATAAAGAAAAATACTGGAGAAATATCATCCGTGTGATTAATTCCTACATTCCCGGATCGATCAACAGACGTAAACTTGAAATTCATTTTAACGGTCAGGTACACAATGTTCAAACAAACAAGTATGGCTTACTGAAAATTAATTTGCCCATCGAAAATGGTGAGAAAATCAATAAGGATGATTTTAAATTCTACCTTATCAAAGAAGATAAAAAACTATCTATCGAATTATCAGAACCATTTATGTTATTTTTTTCTTCGAAAGATCATTTCCCGACGGGAGTAATTTCAGATATTGATGATACCATTCTGGTTACACATACCAAAAACCTTATAAAAAAAATCCGGACACTGCTTATTAAAAATGCATATAAAAGAAAAGCAGTCAAACAAATGCGGGATTTTTATCAGCATTTCACTTCGCAGGATTATGCTTTTTTTTATGTATCTAATAGCGAAGCCAATTTGTTCCCTATGATCCGTTTATTCATTGAACATCAGAATCTCCCCATAGGTCCTATTTTTCTCAAATCATTCAGAAAATGGAAAAACTTATTCAAGAGAAGGAAAAACAGAGATAGAGGTATACATAAAAAGGAAAAGATTGGATTATTGCTCGATATTTTTACTTCCATGAACTTCATTCTGATAGGTGATGACAGCCAGCAGGATCCTGAAATTTATACTTTCATTGCCAAAAAATATCCAAAGCGAATTAAACATATTTACATCAGAAATGTAAAACGAAAAGCTTCAACTAAAAGACTGGCTGAAAAACAGAAACTCTGGCAGGAATATAAAATCAGAATGACCTTTTTTAAAAATCCAATGGAAATTTTAAAATCTGATAAAATAGAAGTTTATTCGTAAAAAATTCAAAACAAGCACATTAAACATAAAATTACAAAAATGAAAGGATGGATTATATTAGGATTAACGCTCGTCCTGAATATATTAATTATAAGAGAAACATACAGTCAGACCGATATTTATACTACCTCGGGAGGTGAAATAATATTTTCCTTTGCCAACATCGAACAAGATGGTAATGAGACCGGTTCAATTCTGAGATTTGCCCCAGTTTTAAATATGCAAACATTCGTAAATTTTGACGTCACCGATCGTGCCGGGTTTTTCCTTGGTCTTGGTATCAGAAATGTTGGTTTTATTTATGATGAGGATGGCGATACGAGGAAAAAATTCAGGACCTATAATCTGGGAATACCTGTTGGTTTAAAAATCGGTAATCTTGACAGATTATTTGGTTATGTTGGATATGAACTGGAAATTCCTTTTCACTACAAGGAAAAAACCTTTATCAGCGAAAGAAAAGATAAATTTACAGTGTGGTTCTCAAATCGAGTACCTACTGTAAATCATTCTCTTCTTGTCGGAGTGCAATTTCCCTACGGACTCAATTTAAAATTCAAATATTATTTTACGGAATTTTTTAACAAAAATTTTGAGGAGGTTGATCCACAGACCGGGGAACGATTTAAACCTTATGAAAACCTGAATGTAAATGTCATGTACATTTGTGTTGCATTCAATCTTTTCAGAGATATTAAAATATATGATTTCGACTGAATCAGTGAATCAGCTATAATAAACCAGGCACTAAATTAACCCGGATTCCTTTCTTAATAATAAATTAGTTCGTAGAAGTAGTATCTGATACTGTCATTTCCTTTTTTGTTGTTTGATCCGGGCTTTTTGAAGTCTGGTAAGCTGCATTCAATCCTTTTACCACTTCCTTTGTGACATCCATAGCCTGATGACCATAAAGCAGGGCACTTCCGGGTTTGTAATTTAAGACAACCGTATAATCATTTCTTTTTGCATAACCTTCTAAATATTCACTCACCTTATCAAACAATTGTCTATTTACATCAGTTTCTTCCTTTAACATGTCCTGTGCCAGGGTTTCCTGATACCTTACAAGGTTTTGCTGTTTTCTTAAAAGATCTTCTTCGACTGCCCTCGCCTGGCTGATGGTCATATTACCTGCATTGCGCTGAAAATTCGAAATTTCCGTTTGTAACCCCTGAGCTTTAGAGGTATAATCCGATTCGAGATTCTTTCTTTTCTGTTCGAGTTTTGAAGCAAGCTCCTTAAAAAAATCATAATTCTCCAATAATGAATCTTCATTGACATAAACGATCGAAATTTTATCGGGCATGGTTGTATCACTAGTAATACTAGATTGTGCCTGTATGTCCGGTTTTTTAACTGAAAAGTGAAGAATATAAAGAATAGCTACAGCTATCAGTAATACTACATTAAAAATAAGTGATAGATTTTTCACGATTTTAAAATCATTTTGTTTAATAGAGCGCAAATATAAGGAAAGTAAAAAAAATAAAGACTTAACACCTCTAAAAATTAGGATGGATAATAAACTTAGAATATATGTCCGCCTCTAAAATAATTTTGTTGTCGTAAGTAATTTGATTGAATAATCAATCTATTATGATTAAAAATTGCCATTGTTTGTTAAGAGATAATATAAATGAAAGGTACAATATCCCATGCCTATTTCCTTTTATATGTATAGTTAAAATCCATATCCTCCGGATATGTATGATTTAACTTTCCAGTTTTTTGAATTTCAGGCATATTTTCCTCCTTATCTGCAGAATCCTCAAAAGGCGTTTTTTCTCCAACATATATCGGTACTTTTTTAAAATATATGGCTAAAAATATACCTGCTAATGATCCCATGACATGTGATTCCCAGGAGACACCTTTATCTCCAGGAATAAGTCCATAAACCATAGAACCATATAAAAAAAATATGATCATGGATATTGCCAGGGATCTGGGATTTCTCCTTAATACTCCTCCCCAAAAGATAAACATCAGCATTCCATATACGAGTCCACTAGCACCAATATGGTATGCATCTCTACCAATAACCCAAACCCAGAAACCAGTGGCCAGATATATCCAGATAAAAACCTCCAAGGCAATTTTATGATAAAAATAAAATAATCCAAGTCCCAGAATTACCAAAGGAAAAGTGTTTGACATCAGGTGGAGTAAATCGCCGTGGATAAGTGGTCCGGTTAGAATCCCAATACTTCCTTTCAGTGACCGGGGTAAAATACCATAATATCCAAAATCTAGATCTTTAGCCCATTCAATTGATTTAATGGTCCATAAAAGAAGTACAAAAGACAGGGTAATGTATATTCCCCTTTTGAATATGTTTAATTCACGTACCTGCAACATTTATAATAATCAGTATGTCATAGCCTAATGATGTTTGGGATGGAACCAGCCTGAGTATAAAGATAATCATTTGACAGACAAAATCCTTATCCTCTATTGGCGTATCCATTATGTTCCAACAAAATAATTCATGGTATATGGTATTCTCCCAATTTACTTTATATTAGGTGCTTCTTTCCATCAATCGTAGATTAAAATTACACTATGAAGAAATATCTGTATTTTATCACTCTTGTGGCTGCACTGGGCGGATTTCTGTTTGGATTTGACACGGCTGTAATATCAGGCGCAGAACAATCCATTCAGAAAGTCTGGTTGTTAAACGAAATTCAACATGGTTTTACTGTTTCAATTGCCCTGATTGGAACTGTGCTTGGCGCCTTATTTGGTGGATTACCATCTGACAGGCTAGGCAGGAAAAAGACGCTTTTCTGGATTGGTGTGTTATATTTCATATCAGCTGCTGGTTCAGCCTTAGCAACAAATTGGCATATATTTTTATTTTTTCGCTTTATTGGAGGTTTGGGAGTTGGTGCTTCCTCAGTTGCAGCTCCTATGTATATATCAGAAATCTCACCGGCTAATAAAAGAGGAAGGTTGGTTGCTTTATTCCAGTTTAATGTAGTATTAGGTATTCTTATCGCTTATTTCTCGAATTATTTTATTCAGGGCATAGGTGAAAATGCCTGGCGATGGATGTTGGGAGTTGAAGGATTTCCGGCATTCATTTTTGCAGTACTTGTTCCATTTATTCCTCGCAGTCCCCGATGGCTGATCGTCAAAAAAAATCTAATTGAAGAGGCCAAGATTGTTTTTGGAAAATTAGGATCCAAACAAATTGATGTTGAGGTGCAGAGAATAATTGAAACACATAGAATGCATGATCAGTTAGCAAAAAAAGGTAGATTTTTCCAGAAAAGATATGCTTTCCCAATCATATTAGCGATTTTGTTTGCCATGTTTAACCAATTATCTGGGATTAATGCAATTATATATTATGCTCCCCGGATCTTTCAAAATGCTGGACTAGAAGCAGGATCCGCACTATTGTCTACTGCAGGTATCGGATTCATCAATTTTATTTTCACAATCCTGGCTATTAATCTCATAGATCGGTTTGGGCGTAGGTTTTTAATGCTTATAGGATCAATAGGATTAATTGTTACTCTTTTAATGACATCACTTGCATTTTATTTCAATATTGGTGGAAGTGTGGTTGCCATAAGTCTGTTTATATACATTGCATTTTTTGGTTTTTCGCAGGGCGCAGTTATCTGGGTATTCATTTCTGAAATTTTTCCAAATGAAGTAAGGGCAAATGGTCAGGCATTGGGAAGCTTTACCCACTGGATCATGGCATCTCTTATTGCTTTTATTGTCCCTTCCGCAGAAAAAATAGGTTTTGGCCCGACATTTCTGTTTTTTGCAATCATGATGATATTACAATTACTTTTTGTCATCAAGATGATGCCAGAAACCAAGGGAATATCATTGGAAGAACTGGAAGAGAAAATTTTAAAGAGGTAAAAATCTCATGCAGAGGATAACCCAACAGAAACGCTGGGGTGCTCTTCTATTATTATCCTATTTATTGTTCTCGTATTATACCTTTGGAGGGTAGTGAAATTCCTCAATAGGCACTATTTTAATAATTATTTTCAGCTCATGGATATGGCCGAATGATTATCTGAAAGTTACTGGATTAAACTCAAAATTTTCAATTGAAATATTCGGTTTGAAAAACATGGTTAATTCCAGATTTTGCAGTCTATATGAAAAATGAAAGATTAATTAATTGTTAAGAACAGGTGTCTTTGAGGATCTTGCTGAATTACATGGGTAATATAAAAACGTATAGGATGAATTCATTTCTGGAATACCTCGGACATCCAGTACCAATTCAAAAGTTTCGCCTTCCCAATCTGGCATCCGTATCCTTGCCGTAGGACCTTTAAGGTTCTGGTTGGGAGGTACTTCCGGGAAATCCCAGGTAAGCAATTCCAATTCCTTATCACCAACAATTGTGACAATCATTTTTCCTGGGGCAATACTATCAGGAGAATCATTTAATAAAAAAAGATCTACTGTAATCTCCTCCCCCGCTCGCCAGGTAAATTTATTAACGCGCCCACTGGCAAGAACCGGACGGCAGGATTCACTTACCGCATCCAGTGCTGGTTTAGGTTTTACCGGCCAGTTTATAATACTATTATTGGCTGCTGTAGGCCAGGGTTCATTAAAACACCAGTTCAACGCCATCGAACAATAAGGTTTTTGCCGCCTTGCTTCCTCATAGATCACTTTATATCCCTGGCTCTGAACCAGTTGCCCTCGACTGACAAGCGTCTCCAGGTTATCCGATGTGCCAAAATAATATTCCAGCATATCCTCACTCAACCAGGTATTACCTACCCAGGCTTTGTAAGCGTGATGTGTTTCCCAGACTGTTCCAGGTTTTGGTGGAAAAAGCTGATCTTCAGGAATAAAGGATTTCAATACTTCAACAGATGATGGGCCTGGCATACCAAATTCTGTGTATGCCGTATTATGAGCCCGCGGCATCCACTGAAATACTTCTTCACCACTGCTCATATCTCTGAAAATATAATTTCCATGTCCTACTCCCATGACAGGTGATGTAGGAATAAACGGGCGTGTCGGATCAATCATGAAAGTAAGGCTGTTCAGCAGGCGCAGAGCTGGTGACTGGTCTGTCATGCCGGACCAGCTATTATACAACTCATTACCTCCACACCACATCACAAGGCTGGGATATTTTTTCAAACGATGGATGATAGATGTTGCTTCCTGTTCTAGAACAGCCAGGTATCCGGGAGTGCCTTCATAAGGATTACAGGCCAACGGGAAATCCTGCCAGACCATTAATCCTTTCTCATCGCACAATTCAAAAAAAGAATCCTTGTTGACTATTGCTCCGCCCCATATCCTTAGCAGATTAAAATTCGCCTTTACGGCCAGGTCAGTTAACTCATCATAACGTTCTTGTGTTATGATTCCCGGAAAAATTTCCGGATTCACCCAGTTGGTACCTTTACAAAATATTCTGCGACCATTGATTTCAAGGGTCATGGGAGGATCACTCCTGGATTTCGGGAAACCGTCTACCTGCCAGGTTCCCGGATTCATGACCAGTCGTACACGACGGAAACCAACCCGGCGATTCTCCGATTGAACGACTTCTCCGTTTTTCTTAAGATGTAGACATACTTCATAAAGGTAAGGGTCACCCTGATCCCACGGCCACCAGAGTGAGATGTTTTTTAACTCGAAGTTAATCTTCTGTCGATTTGAGGTAATCCGACCTTCTTTTAAAAAAAATTCGCTGCCCACCTGGTTATTAATTTCTAAATCGTAGGTCAACCCCTCCAACTCCACTCCTTCAATAGTCACACTTACTTTTGCAGTATTCAGATTATCCGATAATTCATAATTCAACGACCAATTCTGGACCTGCTGCCGCTTTTCAATTATTAATTGTGTTTCGTCCCAAATACCTAATGGAATCAGCCTTGGATGCCAGTCCCAGCCATAACTCACCGCGGGTTTAACGGATCTATCAGCCTGGGATCGGTCGCGACGGTCATGGTGAACTTTAGGTGCAGGATATATTGTGACTTTTAACTCATTATTATCTTTTAAATGATCTGTAAGGTCAATTCTAACGGGGGTAAACATCCCTTCCTGGTAATGTAGGTGTTTACCATTCAAATAGATATCAAATTCATAATCTATACCCTTGGAAAAAAACACCACATTCTGATCTTCTGAATGGTCAGGTTTATCAAAACGTGTTTGGTAGGACCAGTATACATCTTCCATCCAATCATATTGCTTCCAGTTATCTGCATACCAGTACGGCCCCCAGTTTTTAGCCTTTGCATAATCAAGCTGTACCGCTCCGGGAACAGTTGATGTATACCATTCCTTTGGCTTATCATCTCTATTTTTATGATATCCAACTACCCAGCTGAGTTCGATTTGATTATTAGTCATTTGTGCAATAGATAAATCGGAAATTATTATAATAAAAATTCCAATCGACAGATAAAAAAATATTGGTTTTTTCATTTAAAAATCATTTTAACAATAAAGTAAATAAATTTCAACAAGGAATTCATTTATTGAGGTTTCTTATTTAAAATTAGCGTTCCTTTTATCAAATCATTCAAAATAACCATATTTGTTTTTAATCCTGACAATTTGATATTGATAATTTTTGCCGGAGAAACCTGCTTGATGGGACATTTCAGGTAAACATCAAAATCAAGAAGTGAAATATAATGGAGGCATGAAAAATAATCGTCGGTTTGGATTGTATATCATTATACTTGGTATGATTTTCAGTTGCCAGACTAAAGAAGAATTTCTTTTTTTAAAAAGACTGTCAGATGAAACTGGTATATATTTTAAAAACGAATTATCGCTCAGTGATACGATCAATAGTGTTTTTTTTGAATATATATATAATGGTAGTGGTGTTGCAATTGGCGATGTGAATAATGATGGATTAAAAGATATTTTTTTTGGCGGTAATATGGTGACTTCAAGGTTATATCTAAACCTGGGAGGATTAAAATTCAAAGATGTCACTGAAATCTCAGGATCAAGAACCAATCGATGGTGTACAGGAACATCATTTGTGGATATCAACGATGATGGTTTACTTGACCTTTATATCTGTGTAGCTGGTCATGGACCTCCTGAGACTATGAAGAATATTTTTTTTATCAACCAAGGTCTTGATGATCAAGGAATTCCAAGATTTAAAAATATGGCGAAGGAAATGGGTCTGGATGATATGGGGTATTCCACAATGGGGATTTTTCTCGATTATGATAAAGATGCAGATCTTGATCTTTATATTTTGACAAATACCATGTCAGGATCTGAGAGGAATGTAATTAGAGAAATTTATCGGAATGGAGAATCGGTAAGTACGGACCGCTTATATAAAAACAACGGTGACGGCACTTTTACTAATGCCTCAAGAGAGGCGGGTATACTCATTGAAGGCCATGGACTTGGAGTTAACGTGTGCGATATCAATCAGGACAACTGGCCTGATATCTATTGCGCAAATGATTTTATCTCAAATGACCTACTCTGGATCAACAACCGGGACGGGACCTTTACAGACGCAGCCGGTGAATATTTCAAGCATTTCCCATACAGCAGTATGGGTATGGATGTAGCCGATTATAACAATGATGGATTACTTGATGTATTTATCCTCGATATGATGCCCGTAACCAATCTGCGACAAAAATTAATGATAGGGTTTAAAAATTTTAATACCTTTTACAACTCACTCGAATATGGCTATTATCCACAATTTATGAGAAACCAGCTCCAGCTGAACCTGGGAAAATTTGCTGATGGTAGATATAGATTCAGTGAAATTGGCTATCTGGCAGGTATTTACCAAACTGATTGGAGTTGGGCTCCCTTACTTGTCGATTTTGATAATGATGGTTGGAAAGATCTTCTGATAACCAATGGATTCAGGAAAGATGTAACTAACCTGGATTTCATTTATCAAAGTATCATGAATCATTCTCCATTTGGCACTCCTGAAGCCAAAAAAAGAATGACTGTGAAATTGATCAATCAATTACCGGAAGTCAAACTCCCCAATTATATCTTCAAAAATAAAGGGGATCTGACATTTACTGATGAATCAGAATTTTGGGGGCTGAATGAAATGACATTTACTAATGGAACATCATATGCGGACTTGGATGACGATGGGGATATAGACTTAGTATTGAACAACCTTGATCAGGATGCCATGATCTATGAGAATATCCTGATTACCGAAAACAAAAAAAATGAAAAAAATCACTTTTTGAAAATTCAATTTGATAAAACCCTTTATGAACATGAATACTTTGGCTCTAAAATATGGATCTACCACGATCATAATCATCAATTTTTTGAATATACATGTTATAGAGGTTATAAATCCACCATAGACCCGGATATTCATGTAGGACTCGGAACTTCCCAGGAGATAGATTCAATAATCATTCAGTGGCCAGATGGAAAAATTCAGAAACAGTATAATATCAAAAGTGACACGAACCTGTTGATAGTTAAACATTCTGGTCTATCCAAAAACTCTGAATCACATATTTCGGAATTTGCATTATCAAAGTCAGAAATCACGTTCCTGGATATAACCGATTCGCTAAACCTAAAATTTATACATCATGAATCCTCACCAAATGACCAGAATATAATATTAACGCTGATTCATTCACTTTCCAGGTATGGACCAGGGATGAGTGTGGGTGATGTGGATCAAAATGGACTGGAAGATATTTTTGTAGGCAATGATGCGGGTCATTTACCTGCTTTTTTTATGCAGAATATAGATAAAACCTTCACAAAAAGGTCATTCACTATTGATAGCAGCTATGAAATAACAGGTTCACTTTTGTTTGATATAGAGAATGATGGAGATCTCGATTTATATCTCGTATCGGGAGGATCTTTAAAAAATTCTTCAACTAATATATTTCAGGATCGATTGTTTCTGAATGGTGGGGCAGGTGTATATACGGAAGCTACAGAATTACTGCCTCCTATCGATATGTCAGGATCTTGCGTTATTGCAGGAGATTATGATAAAGACGGTGATCTTGATTTATTTGTCGGGGGTAGGATTAATCCAGGAAATTATCCATTATCTGCCCAAAGCTACCTGTTAGAAAATCGGAATGGGATGTTTTATGATCAGTCAGAACTATTGGGAAGATTAGGTGGGGAAATTGGGATTGTCAACTCAGCATTATGGACAGATGTGAACAGTGATGATTTACTGGATTTAATGATAGTAGGAGAATGGATGCCAATCACAATATTACTGAACGATGGTGAAGTTTTTATCGAAAGTACGGTAGATTTTAATCTTGAACATACTACCGGCTGGTGGAATTGTATTAATGCCACAGATTTGGATAACGATGGGGATGTAGATTATTTACTTGGGAATAATGGGTTGAATTCATATTTTAAAGCTTCACAAGAAAGACCGGTCGAAATATATGCCCGTGATTTCGATAAAAACGGCACGTTAGATCCAATAATAACACAATATATTCAGGAAGAATCCTATATTGTACATCCACGTGATGTACTGGCCAGACAAATTCCCGGCATAAGAAGACGTTTTGACACCTATGAAAAATATGGCAATACCCCTTTTACCAAATCTTTTACCGATGAAGAATTAAAAGGAGCAATACATCTCAAATGCGAAATGATGCAGAGTATTTTACTTGAAAATCTGAATGGTAAAGCGTTCCGCATTCATGAACTGCCCCTTCAGACCCAATTTTCTCCTATATATGGAATAACCTTCTTTGATTTAAACGGAGATGATCTGAAAGACATCATAACCATCGGAAATAGTTACTCCGAAGAAACCATCACCGGATATTATGATGCATCCTATGGTACTATTCTTCTCAACCAGGGAAATTTTCAATGGGAAATACTTTCACCCAATAAATCCAATTTTATTGCTGATGGTGATAAAAAAGCGCTGATCGTACTTCCAATCAATAATCAACCGGTTTTTATCATTTCTGAAAATAATGGGCCTTTAAAAGCATTCTTACTTAAAATAGCTGATAGTAACCGATGGATCGAATTAAATAAAGATGATTTGTATGTTATTTTTTATCTGAACGGACAGACTCAGAAAACTGAACTTTATCATGGATCAGGATTTCTATCGTCAAATTCCAGAAAAATATTGGTCCCGTCTTCGGCAAGTAAAGTGACAATAATTGATTTTATGGGTAAACGTAGAACATTGACTTTTTAATTCTTATTATTTTTCAATGTTATTTTAAATTGTTGCTGATATTTTAATATCATGGTTCACATCCTTAATCTGTAAATTAAATATCTTTGACAGAAGTGAATAAAATACAAGGAATTCTTAATGATCCATCTATATCAGACAATTAAATATTTTTCGATTTGGTCATGCATCTTGTTCATCTTTTTTTCTTGTTCCGGATTTTCAGGTGAGAAAGAAGAACATTTATTCAGATTATTAAAATCTTCTGAAACAGGTATCACGTTCAACAATGCCCTGGAAGAATCTCACGAATTGAATATTATTACTTACCAGGATTTTTATAGTGGCGGGGGTATTTCTATAGGAGATATCAATAATGATGGATTATCAGATATATTCCTTACTGGTAACATGGTTTCCGCTAAATTATATCTGAACAAGGGAGATTTTAAATTTGAAGATATAACTGAATCAGCAGGTTTAGGTAATATGGGAAAAGGGTGGTATACAGGCACCTCGTTTGTAGACATTAACGAAGATGGGTATTTAGATATTTATATTGGCAAATCCGGCATGGAAGAACCGGAAGATCGTACCAATTTATTGTTTATCAACAATTGTGACGGTACGTTTATTGAAAGAGCCCGTGATTATAACCTAGACCATTCTGGATTTGCAGTAAATGCACATTTTTTTGATTACGATAAAGATGGTGACTTGGATATATACCTTGTCAACCAGGGACCTGAAAAATTCGAAAGTGGAGATGCTGAAAGATTAAGAAACGAAGTTCACATTTTTGCTGGTGATAAACTATTTGAAAATATAGGTAATAAATTCATTGATGTAACAACAAAAGCTGGAATATACAGCTCCGTGATCGGGTTTGCACATGGTGTATCGATTGGAGATCTGAATAATGATGATTGGGACGATATTTTTGTCAGTAATGATTTTTTTGAGCATGATTATATCTATCTGAATAATGGAGATAAAACTTTTCGGGAGGTTGTCAAATCTGCAACTCAGCATATTTCCTACTATTCGATGGGAAATGATATGGCCGATTATAACAATGATGGATTGCTCGATATAGTGGTTCTGGACATGGTAGCGGAAGATAATAGAAGGTTAAAATCTAACCTTGGAGGCATGAGGGTGGATCGTTTCTGGAGAGCTGTGAAACTTGGATACCATTATGAATATATGTTTAATATGCTGCATCTGAATAATGGAAACGAAACTTTCAGTGAAATTGGTATGATGGCAGGGATATCTTATACGGACTGGAGCTGGGCGCCTTTATTTGCTGATTTTGATAATGACGGATATAAAGACTTGTTCATCTCTAATGGAATCAGGAAAGATATCCGAAATATTGATTGGGGAAAATTGTATTACAACATTTTGAAACTCTCATTTGGTAAGGTAAAGTTCAAATCATCTGAATGGAATCTGCTGCTATCTGAATTGCCATTTGAAAAGGTAAAAAATTATATGTTTAAAAATAACGGGGATCTGACTTTCACAAAGGTGATGGATATATGGGGCTTGAATCAAAAATCCTGGTCTAATGGTGCCGCCTTTGGAGATCTGGATAACGACGGAGATTTAGACCTGGTCGTAAATAACATTGATGACGAAGCCTTCATTTATGAAAATAGAGCTTCGAAAAAAAATAATGGCAACTTTCTCAGATTAAAGTTTATAGGATCAGATAAAAATACATTTGCACTTGGAACCAAAGTAAAAATCGTTTATCATGATCGGATGCAGTATCAACAACTCTATCTGGCTCGTGGCTACCGCTCAAGCATGGAACCAGTTATGCATTTTGGACTCAATAATGATACAATTGTTCAGGAGATTCAGATAATCTGGCCCGACGGCCGCACCAACAAATTAAAAAATATAAGGGCTAACCAGTTAATCATGCTTGATCACAGTAATTCTGAAGCACCAATATATGAAAATGAAATTTATCGATTGCCTTTTTTCGAGGATGTTACTGAAACATTATCTGTTGATTTCAGGCATCAGGAAAATGAAATGGATGATTTTTCTCGCGAACCCTTATTACCCTATAAACTTTCAACACTTGGTCCACCTTTAGCAGTTGCCGATATTAATGGTGATCACCTGGATGATTATTATATCGGAGGAGCTTTACGATATCCTGGTCAACTTTTTATTCAGGATCCTTCGGGTAAATTTTTGCCAAAAAATAATGAATTATGGCAAAAGGAACGCATGTATGAGGATATTGACGCCGAATTCTTTGATTCCGATAATGATGGTGATTTGGATCTATATGTAGTCAGTGGAGGTAATGAATTCAGTAACGGCACTGATGGTTTACAGGATCGCCTATACATCAATGATGGTGAGGGTAATTTTACCAGGGATACTATAGCTATTCCTAATATATTTACCAGCGGATCAATAGTTATTCCTGCAGATTATGATAAAGATGGCGATCTTGACCTTTTTATTGGGGGAAGGATGATTCCAGGAAAGTATCCCTTTCCAGCTAATAGTTATATACTCCAAAATCACCAGGGTAAATATGAAGATATAACAGATAGTATTGCGCCCGGTTTACGAAATTTAGGAATGGTTACAGCTGCTGTATGGTCTGATTTCGATCTTGATCGAGATCTTGACCTTATTATTACTGGAGAATGGATGCCAATTACTTTATTTAAAAATCAGGAGGGGAAATTTATGAATGTTGATAATATGGATAATGGGCTTAGATTTTCAGAAGGATGGTGGCAGAGCCTGGTGGCTCACGATTTTGATGGAGACGGTGATGAGGATCTTGTGGCAGGAAATCTTGGTCTTAACTATAAATATAAGGCTAAAAAATCCGAACCATTTCAGGTATATTGTGATGACTTCGACCAAAATGGAAGTCTTGATATTGTATTGACCTATTTCAACCAAGGTAAAGTGTATCCTGTAACGGATCGTCGTAATCTCATTAAGCAACTCCCGGTATTAAATGAAAAAATACCGACAAATGATGAGTATTCAATTTCAACCATAGAGGATATATTCAGTCAGGAAAGTTTAAATAATGCGCTGCACTATAATGCCTATACCTTTGCATCAAGCTACATTGAAAATCTTGGAAATGGAAAATTTCTCATTAAACCATTTGAAAATCTTGCTCAAATATCTAATATAAACTCAATTGTGATAGAAGACATAAATAAAGATGGTTTTGATGATCTCATCATGGCAGGTAATCTTTATTCTTCTGAAATTGAAACAATTAGAAATGATGCAGGTATCGGTACATTTCTAAAAGGTGATGGAGAAGGAAATTTTAAAGCCGTACCTTATTTAGAAAGTGGTTTATATACCACTGGAGATATCAGGGATATGAAGAAATTGATGACTGTAAATGGCAAAATTCTGCTAATATCTAAAAACAACGATTTCATTCAGGCTATCGGGATTAAGGATCGTTTTCCTTTATAAAATACATAAGGAATAATTGTGATTTTTTAAATTCAGGTATGATTTTATTGCTGGAAATTCCTATTCTTTTATATTACCGGAATAACCACAATTTTTTAATCTGATTTTGCATGCTAATGAAAATAAATCCAATATTTTTAAGTGATTTTTTAAAATATCTAATGTGAAATTTTCTGGATTTATTGTTATCCTCTTATTTATTTTTTATTCAGCTGTCAATGCCCAGCCAACCTATGAAGATAGCTTGAGGGAGCATGCATCCCTGCCTATGTTGTTAAAAAAGAAAGCATTGGATGAAGGGTTTCATTTATATTTTAAGGAGGAATGGTTTCAAGATTTAAAACTGGAGGATAAATATGAACATTTATCCCTTGAGAATCTTTTAACAATTATTCTCCCGGATTTACAGTTAAAAGTAATTTCTTTTAATCCTAACTATTTAATTTTAGTTAAAGATCTGACAAAGTTGGATAATATATTTTCTGAAGCAGCACCTGGGGAATTATCGTCAGATTTGGCATATTCCTTTGATCCTGACAAGAAATACACAATTTCGGGTGTTATAAGGGATAATAAAAACTCGGAATCTGTAATCGGTGCCAATATATTTGTAGATGAAATTCAGACGGGTACCATTACAAATGAATTAGGTTATTTTTCATTGACATTACCTTCAGGATATTATCATCTATCATTTACATCCGTGGGATATGATCCGGAACAGTTAATTATACCTTTGTTAAAAGATACACTAATAGACCTCACATTATATGATAAAACCACACAACTCCAAGAAATTATTATAAGAGATGAAGCTGAAGATTATAATATTTCTGATTTATCTATTGGAACCACCCGATTAAATATTGAGACTTTAAAAAACCTTCCCCCATTAATGGGCGAAGTGGATGTAATCAGGAGCATCATGCTTTTACCTGGCATAACTACTGTTGGAGAAGGAGCTACAGGATATAATGTACGTGGTGGTAGTGTTGATCAGAACCTAGTATTACTGGATGAAGCCCCTGTTTTTAATTCTTCTCATTTTTTCGGATTTTTCACTGCCTTCAATTCATTGGCCATTAAGGATGTTACTATTTCTAAAGGAGGTATTCCTGCCATTTATGGTGGCAGGATTTCTTCTATTCTGGATGTGAAATTACGCCAGGGAAATAAAAATAAAATTCATGGTGAGGGTGGAATTGGCGTAATCTCAAGTAATTTATTATTGGAGGGGCCTATCATAAAGGATAAAACTACTTTTTTGCTTTCTGGAAGGATCACCTACTCAGACTGGTATTTAAATTTACTTCCTGACACCTATCTACAAAATAGTAATGCTTATTTTCATGATTTAATTGGAAAAATAACCCACAATATTAATAGCAGGAATACACTTTCAGTATCAGTTTATAATAGTCATGATAAATTTAAATTTCCTGGAGACACTACCTATGGATGGTCAAACAACAGCGCGACATTAAAATGGGCTAAATTGATTAAACCTAAAATATTTATGATCAATTCACTTATTATGAGTAGGTACGACTATACAGTTTGGGGCACGCAGAAAGAAAATGAATTCCAATGGAAAGCAGGAATTGATTATTATAGTTTGAAAAGTGATATCAGCTTTAATCCAAATTATAAAAATAAGATTGACTTTGGTCTGCAGGGGATTTATTATGATGTTAATCTCGGTGATTTAATTCCGGATAGCGAAGGATCAAATATTAATTATGTCACGCTCGATCCCGAGAAAGCATTAGAAATGGCAATTTATTACAATCATGAGTTTAATGCCACCCCTGATTTAATTTTGTCATGGGGATTACGGTATTCCCATTTTATGCAACTGGGTCCTGCTAGTGTTAAAACTTATGATCCGAATTTACCTCGGAGCCTTTCTTCCGTAATTGATCAGAAAAATTATGACCAAGGTGAGATAATTGTTGATTATGGAGGAATGGAACCCAGAATATCGATGCGATATAAGTTTAACCAGAAAACTTCAATTAAATCTAGTTTTAACCGTATGAGACAATATATTCATCAAATCTCCAATACCTCTGCAGTATCACCAGTTGACATCTGGAAATTAAGTGATACACATATAAAACCTCAGGTTGGTGATCAAATTTCGGTTGGAATCTTCAGAAACTTTAAATCCAATAAATATGAATCCTCGCTGGAGTTTTATTATAAAAGGATTCAGAATAATATTGATTACAAAGATGGTGCAAACCTCCTTCTCAATCAACATCTCGAAACTGAGTTACTTTCAGGAAAGGTTATGGCCTATGGTGCTGAATTACTTTTAAGAAAAACGCAAGGAAGATTCAATGGATGGTTGGCCTATACCCTTTCAAGAACGCAAAGAAAAGTGGATGGAAGGTACCCGGAAGAAAGAGTTAATAATGGTAACTTCTACCCTGTAAATTATGATAAATTACATGATCTAGCTATTGTCGGAAATTATGATTTTACCAGAAGGTATTCCTTTGGTTTTAATTTTGTGCTGTATTCCGGAAGGCCCATTTCTTATCCAGTAGGTAGTTATGGCATATCTGGTTTTCTGATTGCTAACTTCGAAATCCGGAACCAGGAACGTACTCCTGTTTACCACAGACTGGACTTATCCTTATCCATTAAAGGAAATTACAAAAAGAATAAAAAATGGCATGGATCCTGGGTGTTTTCAATATATAATGTCTATGCAAGGAAAAATCCTTATTCCATATTCTTCAAAGCGAGGGGATTTAAGATTGCTCAGGCCTACCGTCTTTCTGTAATTGGAACGGCAATCCCTTCCGTAACCTATCAATTTAATTTTTAGTGAAGTATTTAAGTATAAAATATTGCTCTTTATTAACAAGTATACTTCTCTTCCTTGGAGGTTGTATTGATCCTTTTGAAACCTCTGTCGAGCAGGGTGAAAAAAGAGTTGTTGTTCAGGGGAGGATTACAAGTGAAGATGGTCCATATTCTGTTATTCTTACCAATTCAGGAAATTATTCAAGTTCGATTGAAGGGATTTCCACCTATATTTCTGGGGCATCAGTATGTATATATGATGATCAGGATAATTGTATTGAATTATATGAATCAGAATCCGGCAGGTATTATACGATCGATGATAACTTCCAAGGAAAGATTGGAAATTCGTATTATCTGGAAATCATTTTACCTGAAGGGGAAATAATAAGATCAGAGACTGAAAAAATGCTTCAACCTCCGCCAATAAATCGCGCATATTATGAATACATATCCGGGGATGAAATAAAGAAAGAAGGATTTTACGTTTATATTGATACCCAGGAACCAGGAGATGAACGTAACTATTATAAATGGGAAACAATTTCCTGGTGGTTATACTCTTGGGATCCTTGTTGGCACCGTGTGCCCGATTTTGAACCTTTCAATATATTATCAGATGAAAATATCAATGGCAACCTCATTGCTGGAAGATTAGTTAAAATAGTACCCTATTCTGGCACAATGCCCTATGTAGTTACAATACATCAGATAGGTTTAAGTGAAAGAGCATTTAGATATATCGAGGGCGTAAATGCACAGATCAATCTTTCGGGAAGTATCTTTGATCCTCCGCCAACGTTTTTAAAGGGCAATCTATATAAAGTGGATGATGAAGAAGAAATTGTACTGGGATATTTTTATGTTGGGGGAATCTCAACAATAGAAATAGCTATAGATCGAACAATTCCTGAAACTTCCCCGAGACCTGGTGATAATATTTTACCTAAACCTCTGTACTGTGGTGATCCTTGTGATATTCTTTGTGCTACACTTGGTGGTGGTATATGCGGAGAAGAACCCTGTCCTCCGGAATGTAATGAGATACCCAATATAACGTATAAATCCCCTGATACCTGGCCCATCCATATCCAACATTGTGATGATGAGTAACTCTTTTTATAAAATAGGATTCATTGTTTTGATCCTGATTATGTTAGGTAATTATTTTCATTTAAATGCCCATGGATTACTCCATATTAATAAAAACTATTTTATGACTGGAGAAAAGATCTGGATCAAGTATTATTCAGGTAGTAATCACGTATATCAGGAAACTGGTACACTTTTTTTCGCCTTATTGAAAATTGAAGATAATTATCAAATTCTAAGAGAAATGGCGAGAATAAAATTCAACGGAATTTTTGCATCAGGGTATATGGAGATCGATAAAAATCTTCAAAGTGGTAACTATTTAGTCTGTGTTTTTAAGGCGGACGATTCAAAGCAAAATTTTCCACTGATCTATCAATATATCTTTATCTATAATTCGTTGAAGCCTGATTTCATTCCCCTGGATAGTAATTCAGCAAATGTTATTCCAGAAAATATGGACAAATCCTTGGAAAAAATCAATTCAGATATTCCTAAAAATATCAATGAAACTTTCTATCAATTCGAATATGAATTACCGGGTAAGTACCAGAATCCAGGTAGTTCAGTATTCATGAATGGAGTATTTAGAAATAATCATGGCATTCCAATGGATGCCGAAATATCTGTATCCGTGGTCGATGCTCGATTTATCTACGATGGAGAATATAATAGCTCTAATTTGATAAATGAAAGTGCTCAAGATATAATTGGTAATTCTTCAAATAATGAAATTCAAGAAAACATAAATAATAAAGACCATGGTAATCTGATGGGAAAATTACTGGTCAATGAAAAACCGGCGGCAATAGTGAAAGTATATCTTTTTGCTATGACTCAAAATAAGTTATTCAGTTCTAATTACATAACAAATGAGGACGGATTATTTAAATTTCCAGATATACCGATCGAAGGAGATTATGAGATTAAATTATTAACCTTGCCCGAAATTGGAAAGGAATATCAATTTAATATTAACTCTGAATCCAGGTTAGATTCAATTTATCACATTAACTTGAATAAATTTCCCGATGTTCATTTAAAGGAATACATAACGTATGCCGAAAAATGCTTTCAGATAAAACAATCTTATGCAAATGATATACTTTCCCCAGAAGAAAAATCACCTGCTTCGAATATCGAATTTCCTGAACCATCACATACTATAATTCTTGAAAAATATATCAGTTTCAATACATTGGCAGAAGTTATCAGGGAAATTATACCTCAGGTGACAGTAAAATACAAGGCCGGGGAATATTCAATAAGAATATGGGACCAGCGAGGCAAGAATTTCTGCTGTAAGGGTAATCCACTGATATTAGTTGGAAATAATCCATTTCTTGATACCAGACCTGTGATGGATCTCAAACCCAAAGATATCCATAGTATAGAGGTATTTAGACCAATTGAGGCAATACACTTTATTGGTGATCTTGGTATTAATGGGATACTCCGAATAAATTTAAATCCTGGGATAAAAGAAGAATTAATATCTGAAAGGGGTGCAATAAGATTAATTGTAACAGGATTCCAAGTAGCATCCAAATTCAGAAAAAATAATGAAATGGCATTACTTCCTGATTTTAGTTCATTTTTATATTGGAGTGATTCAATTAAAGTAAATGAAAATGGTGAATTCAGTTTCTCTTTTCAAAATTCAAATTATTCAACTGAATATGTAATTATCATTAAAGGGATGACCGAGCATGGCTATCCTTTATTAGAAAAAATTTACTACCGTGTTAAAAACTAATGCTGATTCTCAACGATGTGTAATGGTTATTATCCAATTACCTGGTTCTGTAATAGTAAATCTCATTCTACGTGGAGAATTCAAGTTATCTACTCCACCGGGTAATTTTGTATCCTGTGTTCCATAGGGAATAATATATCGAATGCCTATTGTAACAGGGAAAGCCAGTTCTTCAATTTCAGCATTTAGTCTTCCGCCTCCATTGGTCACCAGTTGAATGACCCCATCCGTGATCTCAAGGATTTCGAAATTTGTGATTTCACGGATATTATTTTCAAAAATCTTTATGGTCAGTCTATTGCCCAAAGGATTAGAATTGACAAATGTAAATGTGGCATTTTCCAATCTTTCCGTTTCAATCACTTTATATCCGGCCAGCGAAGCTTTGTCTTCACCCATATAGCGGAATCCATTCACCATTCCTTTAAAATAACCCTTCTTAACCTGTCCGGATACTTGTGTTAACTCCCCATATCCATATATTTCCCCGTTTTTCCATTCCCCTTTAAATATCCGTCCATCTTCGAATTCTAAGGTCCCTACCCCATGAGGGTATCCTTTTTTGAACTCCCCTTCATAGATAATCCCATCACCTTTTGCTAAACCTTCTCCATCCGCCCTTCCCTTTTTACAATCACCGATATACTCTTTTGAAAGAGGTTCTACTAATACTTCACAATTCTGAGCGTATAAATAAGAAACCAGTACCAATAATGAATTGATAAAAAAATAAAAGAACATTGATTTCATGATCTTTTCTTAAAAAAATAGAGCCAATTATAATATAATAGAAAGGGGGCTAAATAAGCCCCCTTCTCCTTTTTATTTATGTTTAATAACCTTCGTTTTGATTTACATTTTTATTAAGATCCACTTCACCGGTAGGGATTGGATAATACAGATGTTTTGGCATTGAAATATTAAATGACTGAGTATCCGAGCTGAAGTCGAAACTAGATAAATTAATATGACCGGCTTTATGCCATCTTCTCAGATCCAGCCATCTCTGACCTTCTCCAGCCAGTTCAACGAACCTTTCGTCTATGATCCATAGCCTTACCTGTTCCTGGGTGGCACCGGTTACCCTGTCAGCAGGTTCTCCGGTTGATCCCATATTACGGGCACGCGCCCGAACCTGATTGATCAATTCAATTGCTCCATTCTGGTCTTCAGTCTCGTTTAATGCTTCTGCCTTCAATAATAGCACGTCCGCCCACCTGAGCAACCTGAAATTATTCAGTGAACCAACACCTGTATTGGTCAACTGATCTTCCAATATATATTTCTGAATGATTTTATCAGCTGTATTGACAATTTCAGGTAAACGTGGATCATCAGGATCAATTGAATTGATCAATTTATTCGTAGCTACCCAGGGAGTACCATCCCAGAAGCTCCAGTGATTATTGTAAAAACCATAAAAAGCAGACATGGTACCGATCACTGTAAAGTCATCATTAGATAACCAGACATTATCAGTCGCCGTTGGATTACTATTTTGAACTTCAAATAATGATTCAGCGTTATTCTCTGCATTAATGGAAAAATTATCCCTGTAATTAGCCATTAGGGATTTGTCCGTAATATTATCAAAGGTTGATATTGCCTGAGAAAATAATCCATTATCAGCTGTCCAGCTTGCTTTGAATACATAAGCCTTACCCAGATAGCCATTAGCAGAACTTTTCGTAGCCCGGCCTCTGTATACATCGGGCCAGCTGCCCGGTAATAAATTGGCGGCTTCAGTAAAATCAGCAATCGCCTGATCCAGTAATTGGATGCCATCCGAACTTGGTGGATTGATCGCATCCTGTGAGTTAATCCTTTCCGTAACCAACGGAGATGTTCCGAAATAATTCCATAGCATAAAATTTGCCAGACCTCTTAAAAATAGAGCTTCTCCTTTATGGTTATCTCTTGTACTCAAGCTCGAATATACTGATTCAGGCCTTTCTTCATCCATCTGAATTTTTTCAACAAAGGTATTTGTCCGGTTGATCAACTGATAATACAGGTCATAAGCCCTGTTAAGATCTCCGTCGCCTGGCTGTAAGGTAGCAAATATCTCATATGCATAGGCATTATTACTGGTAATATCATCCCCTGGTAACAGGAAAAATTCGTGCTCCCAACTATTATTATTATATGTATAGTGGTCAGCCAACTTGGAATATAGCGCCACAACGGAACGTTCATAATCTATTTCATCCTGAAAGAAATTAGCTTCTGTTTCCGTTAATGGTTTTAGATCCAGGTTTTTTTCATTGCAGGCAAAGGTTAACACCATCGCCAGAAGCAACATAAAACTGTATTTAAACGCTTTCATATCCATTTTTTTCTAATTTAACTTGAATCTTACTAAAATGTTGCGTTAACTCCAAACGTCCAGGTGACAGGAATCGGTATATTGTCGTTTTCCGGATCATTACCCGTCCAATTGGTAAATGTCAACACATTACTTCCGCTTATGTACAGACGTACTCTCTCAATATAACTTGTCTGTCCAAGTAAACTTTGGGGTAAGCTATATCCCAATGTAACATTTTTAAGCCTCATAAAACCAGCCTTCTCAGCAAACCGGTCTGAATATCGATCATTGCTTGCTGGGTCTCCCCTGACCGCTCTTGGAAGTGAATTCAACTTATCATCCGGATCCCATGAATTCCGATTGGATGGTGTCCAGCGATTTAATACCGCCTGCCACTGATTGATACCCTGAGATCCCATACTGGTTCCTTTGGCTCTTTCATTATTATATTTATAAACATCTCCAATTCCCTGGAAGAATATACTGAGATCAATTCCTTTCCAGTTAGCTCCCAGTGTGATTCCGTAATAATGTCCGGGTATAGTACTTCCGATAAAAGCCCTGTCGTTCAGGTCAACCACACTGTCAGGAATTGGTGAATAAAAGTCATACTCATCATTGGGTGGCCCATGAACATCCTTGAAATAAAAGTCCCCAGCGGATACCAATGCCGCGTCAGTCTGATTGTCCGTATATGTGGCTTGCCAGTCGTCAACTTCTTCCTGTGATTGGAAGATTCCGTCAACCTGGAATCCCCAGAGATGGAAAAGAGGAAAACCTTCAGCAATCCTTAGATTCTCACCAATATTTATACTTCCGCCACCTCCTACAAGGGAGTAAAATGGTTGATTATTCCAAACTTCTTTTACTTCATTATGAACTGTTGTCATGTTACCATTAACGAAATATTCAAGATCGCCTACCCTACCATTATATCCCAGCTGGAATTCAAATCCCCTATTTATCACGGAAGCTACGTTAATTATTGGATTATTATAGTTTCCAACACTTGATGGGAAAGAAACCTGCTGAAGGATCCCTTCCGTTAAGCGATCATAATACTCAATAGTAGCCGTGATCCGGTTATTAAAGAAAATACCGTCAAAACCGATATTTTTTGTTGTTGAAGTTTCCCAGCTCAGGTCTTCGGTCGGAAAGTCCGGCAGGAAAGTTCCCTGGTAAACAGTTCCGAAGGCATCGCCGGCTCCTGAACCATAAGCATACTGCGGATTCTGGTTCACTGTAGACAGGTAGGCAAAAGGTTTGGTTTCCTGGTTACCCAGTTGTCCCCAACCTGCCCGGATTTTCAGGTCATTGATGAAAGTAACACCACTCATGAAATTCTCCGAGCTGATCCTCCATGCCAACGCTACTGATGGGAAGGTACCCCAGCGATAATCAGGTGCAAACCTTGAACTGCCGTCTCGACGTACAGTTACATCCAGATAATATTTGCTGGCATAATTATAACTGGCCCTGGCCATATAACCTTGCAGGGCAAACTCGTCTCTCGTCGAAGAAGCACTTGTATACTCCTGATTTTCAGCGATCAGCCTGAATGCCGGATCCTCGAATATGTGTTGCTCCGTACCTCCGAAGAATACTTCAAAACCATACTTTTGATCCATAGCATTCAGCGTCACATTGATGTTATGTTCGCCAAAACTCTTCAACCAGTCAATGGTTATTTCCTTTACAATGTTAAAATTTCTGTTATGCCGTTCCCCCAGGTTACCTGTTGAAAATCCATCTCCCGTTGCATAGGGATTACCGGGAGTAATACTGAACATTCCCCCATCAACACTTCGCCAGGTCTTTCTAATATTATAATACCAGTCCAAACTTATACCACCTCTAATCTTGAGGCCTTTTATCGGTTCAAATTGTAAGTAAGCATTGCCAATATTACGTATTATATTATACCTGGTTTCACTTATCCGCTTATCCTGTCTCGCATAATGATTGGATTCTGTTTCCGTACCATATTTAACGATATAGTCTACAAGATATGGAGGGGCATCAGAATTAGTTCCGCCAAATAATGGATGATCCGGATTAGGTGTAGTAACGGTATCAACGGTAGTGGCATAACCGTATTTTTCCTCAATAGGGCTGTTGATCTTGTAGAAATCATCCTCTATAAGGATTGGTTGCCATGGGGGAGCACTTACTGCATTAGTGAATTGATATCCTAAATTATCCAGGTTATCCACATATGCGAGTCGGTAAGTAACTCCTGCTTCCACCCAATCTGCTATCTTACTGGTAATATTTGTTGCCAGAGAATAACGTTCCTGCCAATTGCCTCTTAATGGGGCATCCGTATAGGAATACCCTGTTGATACATAATAATTGGTATTCTCGTTACCACCGTATATCCTTGCGCTTGCATCAACCACTGCGGCATTTTTATTTATAAAAGGCTGTTGCCAGTCAATTGTAGGATAGCCTCCCATGTACCTTTCATGTGGATTTATTGCATTGGTACTATCCGGATTAAACCAGGGTGGTAAAGTAAAATTTGGATTGTTATTGTTGGCCTCTGTATATAGATTAACGTAATCCGGAACACTTAATAGGTTGAAAGCATTCGGAATATTCTGTACTCCGTAGCTGTATGAAATGTCAACCTTTGGCCTGCCCTGCTTTCCTTTTTTGGTCGTGATCAGGATCACACCATTGGAAGCTCTTACACCATAAATTGCCGCCGCCGAGGCGTCCTTCAAAACAGAAATAGATTCGATATCGTCTGGATTAATCATGGAAAGAACATTGATCGGTCCCCTCAAATCACGCGTACGGGCATCTATCTGTTCATATCCAGATCCATATTCGGTGATCGGTACACCATCGATCACATACAATGGATCGGCTATACCGAATGTAGAAACACCACGCACACGTACAGTCGGTCTGTCACCTGGTCTTCCACTTGGGGTAGACACAAATACCCCCGCCATACGACCCTGCATGGCGAGTTCGGGAGCCATTGAGACGCTTTTCTCAATTTCATCGGATTCCAATACGGATATGGCACCCGTGAGGTCTTTCTTTTCCCGGGTACCGTAACCGATCACTACTACTTCTGACAACTCGGTAATGTCCGTCATCAACACAATGTCGATCGTGGTTCTTGTCCCAACTACAATAACCTGAGACTGGTAACCTACCGAACTGAAAGTCAGGGAAGCACCATCGGGAACGTTTAATCTATAGTTCCCGTCCAGATCTGTGATCGTCCCTGTAGTCGTACCGGTAACAATGATACTCACTCCCGGAATGGCAGTGCCATCTTCACCGGAAGTTACCTTTCCGTTAACTGACCTCTCCTGCGCCCGCAATTGCCCGAAAATAAACAAGGTAAGCACAATCAGAATCAATTTCGGCAATCTGAATTGCTCGTAAAAATTTTTCATAATTAAAAAATTAGAGTGAAAAAATTAGATTCATTCCATACTTAAACAATACATTAAGTTAGATAGTTCCTATTTCCAACGCAAAAATTTAATTCAAAATCAACCACCAAAACAATTAAAATTATAAAAGGCTCAAAATGGCCGGCAAAAAATAGCTGTATATAAATTTTTCATAAAATATAATAAAAAAAATTGCAGATTTCTCAAATAATTTGCAATCACTTCAAATATGAAATCCGAAATTAAGATATCTTCCTTAACTGGCAAATTAAAATATTTTCAAAAATCTTATTAATTAATTATAAGTATTATAAAAAATGAATGATTTTGTTTTTTAATATTTACAATTCAATTATAATATTCATAACAAATAAATACTTAGTATTTTGGTAAATACTTATTATAAATTTTTTAAAAACTGTGTTTATCCATAATAACTAGTAGAATATCGTATTTCAATATATATTCGTTGAGATTTTATCGATGATATATTTTTAAAAATTGATAGGAATTATTAACAAATACCTGTATAGAGGCGTTTACTGGCTCACTGCACTGACTTCCTTCTTATTCTTCATCATGGTTTGCCTCAATGTATTTACCAGATACGTCTTAAAAACACCTATCCTTTCCTCAATAGAATTAAGCCGCATATTTTTTGTCTGGGCCTGTTTTCTCGCTGCCGGCATTACCTTTTATAAAAATGGGCACATAGTTATTTCTTTTGTAACTGATCCGATCCCCACAGGATTAAGAAAACTGATTAATGTTATAATTCAGATACTTATTATGTTGTTTCTTACAGGTATAAGTTACTGGTCAATTGAAGTGGTCTTAAAAATATGGAATACCGAATTTCCTATACTGGGAGTCAGTCAATCATGGCTCTATATTCCCCTGACATTGATATCCATGATAATGCTTTTATTCAATATTGAAATGATTCTTCAGACTCTCAAACCATCCAACCCCGAACCATAGTGCTTGAAATTCTTATCATCAGTTTTCTGATTCTCGCCATATTCCGAATGCCGATTGCAATCGCTTTGGGATTTGCTACCTTACTAGCTCTGTGGTTTTTCAGTGACATACCTATGGCCGCATTACCCCATAAAATGGTTAACGGCATTGATTCTTATGTATTCCTGGCGATCCCGCTTTTCCTGTTGGCCGGGAAATTAATGAATGCCGGTGGAATCACTGACCGGATCTTTGGTTTTGCCAGGATATTGGTGGGAGGTATAAAAGGTGGGTTGGCCCATGCCAACGTTTTTGCCTCGATCATTTTTGCCTGGATGTCAGGATCCGCGGTTGCTGCAGTGGGTGGATTGGGAGAAATTGAATTGAAAGCAATGAAAGAGAACGGCTTTGATACACGGTTTTCTTCATCCGTCATCATTGCATCCTCGGTTCTGGGTCCAATCATTCCCCCCAGCATACCCTTTATCATCTATGCTGCCATTTCCGAAAATTCCATTGGGAAATTATTTGTGGCAGGCATAATTCCAGGGTTTTTACTGGCCATCGCCCTCATGATCACCATTTATATTATAAGCGTTATTAGAAACTATCCGGCAGATAGAAGAGGTACTCTGAAAGAATTATTTCACTCTTTCAGAAAATCCTTCCTGCCGTTAATGATGCCGGTAATTATGATCGGAGGTATTGCCTCAGGAATATTCACCCCTACAGAAGCAGCAGCAGTTGCTGTAGCCTATGCTTTGATCATCAGTCTTTTTATTTACCGTTCGATTAGATTCAGGGATCTTCCTCTCATTTTTGTTGAGACTATGATCACCACCTCTGTGGTAACTTATATCATTTCGACTACAGCTTCCTTCAGTTATGTACTGACCATCGAATCAGCAGGCGAAAGGATCACATCAATTGTTGCAGATTTTACCTCCAATCCCTATGTAGTGCTTCTTCTCATCAATATCCTGTTACTGATATTTGGGGCCATCATGGAGGCTGGTGTAGTCCTGATCATTTTTACTCCCATTTTATACCCATTAGCTATGTCTTTGAATATAGATCCCATTCACTTTGGTGTGATCATGGTAATGAATCTGATGATCGGAGTAGCTACCCCACCCATTGGTGTTTGTTTGTTTGTCATGTCGCATATCAGTGGTTTAAAAGTTGAGGTTTTAATGAAAAGTATCATTCCTTTTTTAATTCCCTTGATAATTATTCTTCTGATTATTACTTATGTACCCATATTGTCTACCTTTCTTCCTGAGATTATTATGAAATGATGATTAGATATTACTTGTATATTCTACTCTTGCTGTTTTTTCAACATTGCAGACCAACTGAACAGACGAATATCATTAAAGTAGGACTTTCGCATGGGAGGAGTCATTCCTTCTCCCAGGCATTAGCCCGTTTTAAGGAACAGACAGAAGAAAGAAGCCAGGGACGATTTCACGTACAAATATTTCATAGTTCACAAATAGGTAATGAAAAGGAGATGCAGGAGATGTTAACTATTGGGAGTTTGGATATCTGTATCAGTGGGATACTGAATACTTATGAGCCATTATTTACCCTGTTTGAAATGCCCTATCTGTACCGCGACCGTGAACATGTGATCAGGGTTAATTATGGCCCGGTGATGCAGGAAGTGGCTTCCTCATTAGAATCCAACGGTATCGTACTGATAGGATTTTATGAAAATGGTTTTCGCAATATTTCTACTACCCATATAGAAATAAACAATCCCACTGACCTGGCAGGATTAAAAATAAGAACTCCTGAAAATCCTTCACAAATACAGACAATGAAGAGTTTGGGAGCAATACCTACCCCTTTGAGTTTCTCCGAGTTGTATTCGGCACTTGTCCAGGGTGTGGTAGATGGTCAGGAAAATCCATTGCAAAACATATGGTTCGGGCGTTTATATGAGTCACAGAAATACATTGCCATGACACATCATATCTATAACAGCGCATATATCACGGCCAGTAAAAGATTCTGGGATAAACTGGATCAGAAAGATCAGATTATGATAAAGGGATGTCTGCGGGAATCAAGCAAGTGGCAACTGGAATATATGGAAAAAATGGATCAGGAATTAAGAACTAAAATGGAAGCGAAAGGTGTTACCTTTACAGATCCGGACAGAGAATCTTTTAAAGCAGCAACCATGCCGGCATATGAAGCTATCTATTCGATTTTGGGAGATGAAGCGCGTGGTGTTGTCAAAAGAATAAGGGAAACAAAATGATGTTAAAAAATAAGCTGGTTAAAATGTAGTCAAATCCTGAACTAGCTGATCAAATACATTTTACAGTAGACGAGTCATTTTTAAAAAAAGCAACAATATTTGAATACTAAAATTTTAGTTCATGGAAAATAATATTTTGGGAAGAATCAATACACAACTGGATTTTTTAAAAAAGAACAAGAATAACCTGGTCATAGATGCCGATACCCATATTTCTGATCTGGATAATCTTCCGCAACCTTTACTTGATAAATACAGCCAGTCACCTAATTATTATCATGGTAAACCCATTTCATCACATGATCTGTTAACTGAAATGGATATGGCTGGAGTAGATATGTCTCTTGTGTGGCAAAATCCGGCCGCAACACCCTATGTTCAGGATCAGGAAACCAATTTTTTAAACCTATTAAAAGCAAACCAGTATATCGCAAATATGGCGGATAAAACCCCCGAAAAACTGATCCCAGCCGGTTGGACCGATCCCAAAGCCCTCGGACTTGAAAAAGCACTGGAACTGACCCAAATTTGTATTCTTCAATTGGGATTTCCCATTGTAAAGATGAATCCCGCACAGAATGCCTTTCCGATTGATGGAAAGGATGTATTAAAGGTAGTTGAAAAAATTGCTAGTCTTAACGGAATAGTCGCATTTCATTATGGGGCGGATACACATTTTACGCCAGCCGAAGGACTGGAAAAAATAGCAAAATTATTCCCGGGCATGAGGATTATTGGAGTCCATATGGGAGGTGGTGGCGCCGGTTATGTTGAAGGAGAATCACTCTATCTGAAAACACGGGAACTCGGATTGAAATATGAAAATCTATTTTTTATCCAGAGCGCCAAGCGGGATACACATATTGAAAGTGATTTCATCACCTATACAATGGCAGGTGAACCTCACAACAGACAGATAGCCTGTGCCAGCGATGCCCCTTATGGAAGACAAACCTGGAATTTCGGAGGATACCGTCTTTTGTTTGCCAGCATGCTGGACAGTGAAAGACATACCGATCATCGTGTAAGGGAGAATCCGGACTTGTTCAATACCGATATGATCAAGAATTATATGGGGAGAAATTTTGCGGAGTTAATAATTGATGGGTATGAAAGAATGTATGGAGCAGTCATTTAGTAACTTTTCAATATCCTATTAATCAATTATTAAATTTAAATATAATAATTTTTTATATCGAAAAACAATTTCGATATTACTCAACTTCATTTCAAATTCCTATCGTGTGTTTCTGAATAATGCAATTATGTTACCAACGTGACGGAAGTTTTAAACCATCCAGAAATAGTCAATAAAGCCCGGGTCTTGGTGAATTCTGGTTTAATTGCTGTTTGTCAAGGAAGCGATAATGCAATAATATTCTCTATTGCTTTATTTTTTAATTGATACAAACATTATACATTAGAAAAGACTACCCTGTAAGCACAGCTCTTTGATAAGTTCTAGTTACAATCCGTTGTAAAATATACATTAGGACTTCCATCGGTATTTAAAATAAATTCCTCAAAAGGAGGGAAAGGCATCTCCCAAACACAGACTTTAGTTAGAGTTGGCATATAGTTTAATCGCAACCATCTCAATGCAGTATTATTAGAAACATATAGGGTGGTTAATTGGTTTCGTTCGCATCCCAACCCTTCTAATACGGTATTATTAGAAATAGCCAAGCTGGTTAGCTGGTTTTCTCCACAGTACAATTCTACTAAAGCAATGTTTTTAGAAACATTAAGGGTGTTCAGTTGATTTGAATTGCAACCCAAAATCCGTAAAGAACTATTTTTAGAAATATCCAGAGTGTTTAATTGGTTATAATGGCACCAGAAAAATTCTAAGGCTGTATTAGTAGAAACATCCAGGGTGGTTAGTTGGTTTTCTCCGCAGTACAATTCTACTAAAGCGATGTTTTTAGAAACATCCAGGGTAGTTAGTTGGTTGGAACTGCAACTCAAAATCCGTAAAGAACTATTTTTAGATACATCCAGGGTGATTAACTGGTTTTCGTCACAACCCAATCCTTCTAATAGGGAATTATTAGAAACATCCAGAGCTGTTAATTGGTTATAATGGCACCAGAAAAATTCTAAGGCAGTATTATTAGAAACATCAAGGGTGGTTAGTTGGTTTTCTCCGCAGTATAATTCTGCTAAAATGTTGTTTTTAGAAACATCCAGAGCGGTAAGATGATTATTAGTGCAATTCAATTTTTCTAATACGGTATTAGTAGAAACATCCAGAGTTGTTAATTGGTTCACACTGCAATCCAACCTTTTTAATATAGTATTATTAGAAATACCCAGGGAAGTTATTTGGTTTTCTTCACAACCCAACCATTCCAATAAAGCATTTTTAGAAACATTCAGAGTAGTTAATAAATTCACACTGCAATCCAACCTTTCTAATACAGTATTATTAGAAACATCCAGAGTTGTTAATTGATTCATACTGCAATCCAACCTTTCTAATACAGTATTACCAGATACATCCAAAGTAGTTAATTGGTTCACACTGCAGTCCAACCTTTCTAATAAAGTATTACCAGATACATCCAAAGTGGTTAATTGGTTCACACTGCAATCCAACCTTTCCAATACAGTATTATTAGTAATATCAAAAGATGTTAATTGGTTATTAGCGCAATAAAGAGAATCCAGATTTACAAAGTGTTCAATACCTGTAAGGTCTGAGATTTTTTGTCTTGAAATATCTAAAAATGTTATCTCCTCGGCTTCATTATAACTAATTAGACTATCTCCATTTGTATCAACTCCCAAATCTATCAACACATTTAAAAAGTTATTATCTGGGATGTTAACAATAGGGTTTGGTTTATCATTTTTACATAGACTTAATATAGCCGTAGTCACTATAACTGTCATAGTTTTAATAATTGCTTTCAAAACAGTTTAGTTTAAATTGGCTATAACACCAACTTACAAATTTGACAAGCGAATGTCAACATAAAAAGTAACTTATTCACAATCAAGAAGAAAGAGAAAGAACAATAGGAAAAGTAGCTGCGGAAGGTTGAACGAAATCTTGAAAAACCTGGTGATGCCTGACTGCATGATACATCGTCTAAAGATTTGAACAAAAAGAATAATGAGCAACTCGAACCAACAAAAGAAGGATTAGAAGAAGAATTGATTATAAAATTTACCCCAACTATTAGAAATCATTTACTTTTGTTATCACCGGTCAGGCTATAGGGATCTCTACTGCATTCCGACTTAATGAAGATAGTAAACAAATGCCGATAAAGTATCCCTCACAGGATAAATCAAGACAACCTGCCTTTACTACCATTAGGGCAGGCAGGAAATAATTTCCCATAGATCCTATTCAACTCTCCCAATAAGCCTCCTACCTCACCCCACAATATTACTACCATCATGATTTTTATAGTTCAGGCCAAAGCTGTTCATTCAATGTTTAAATCTATTATTTCCATTACTAAGGTGGATGATACATAAATATAAGATATATACGTACCCAATTAATATCCTCTATAAAATATAGTTGGCGTTATTTTCTATGAACTATAGAGCTAGCCGGTGATTGGCAGTTATCAGTTGCCTGCTTTAATCTTCCCTGAATAAAACACCTCGACAGGATATCCTTTTACTTTCTTTGGAATGTTTTTAGGCCACTTATCACTTATTTTTTCCATACCTATCCTGATTACCTTCATTCCTTGCCTGTTCAATCCGATACCTACTGAAACTACCCCGGGTGTAGCAAGCCATTTTTTTTCATATTCCCGCTTTACCTCTGTTATGGTCATATTATTTACAATGTTAGATTCAGCGCCGAAAACACAAAGTCAATTGGATTAATGACCGTCGTTGTATCACTTCCCGCAAAGAGCAAACCAACAAGCTTTTTATTATCATCAAGCACAGCAGATCCGCTGTCTCCGCCTGCACTCATAGCCCCAGCCATAATCTGCTCTGTGAAGAGGGCTACCTGGTTGGAACCATAACCTACATTAACTGAAACATCTATCTGGTCTACGGTACCTTGTGTGAATCCTGTTGTCCGACCCATTTTCTGTAAGGCATCTCCAAGGTTTACACTTCCCAAACCGGCAATTGAACCAATATTGAGGATCTCTTCCAAAACATCATTCGGATCCAGTGGACGTGCGATGGCTGCATCTACTTTATTTTCGGCAACCTGTGAGCGTACCGCTCTCAGTCGTGTAGTACTGCCATATAAATTTGCCAGGAAGTTAAAGAAATTAGCCACAGATTTTCCTATGGGGCATTTACTTGGCTCATCACCTCCAAAATTGATTGGTATAAAATCTTCGAGGGTAGCAATCTGATCGTTTGGGAAGGAGCCGCCATCATAGGGACCGGGTTGAAGTATAATATCTCCTATGCTGGCCGCATTGCTATTTGCAAGGACATGATTATTTGATAAAATCATCTTTTCTCCATTCCTCTTAACCACACACCCGAGGGTGCCGGCAGTGATGTCAATATGACCGATACTTACGCCACCCGGTGCAGGACGAAATCGTCCGGTTGGTATCTGAAATGCGCGTATTTTCCCTGTTTCGACAACATCCGTCAATACGTCATCAATAGTTTGGGGGACGAGATCAGAAGAACTGAGCGATGAGGCTTCTACCTTCTTAACAACGGAACAAACGATCCCGATCTCGTCAGTTTTTTTACCTTCCCGCACCTTATATCCGAGACCAGTGGCTATTACATTGTGTTTAGAAAGAAGGCTTTTCCGGTTATTAATCAAGATACTTCTTGTTTTATTGATCTTTTCATCCATGATATTGTGATTTGGTTGAAAATAAAGAGAATATACAAGATAGTAAAAAATACATTAATCCGAAAGGAAAATTACCTTGAATCAGCAATTAAAGAATAAATTTCCAAAAATTATTCATGTCTCTGGGACAATAATTGCCTAAGACATGCCTAATGGCTTAGCAAATATTCAATAGTGTAATTAAATAACATAAATAGCTTATTTAAACTATTGGGGATTAAGTTATTGGGTCTTTGGTGAATGCGTTTATCTGGTAATAAGAAATATGGTCCTAGGGAATAAATTGAAGTCGAAAATTGTATTTATATTTAGGACTTGGTCACTGGTTAAAGATATAATCAACCTTTTTAAAATTATAAAATTATGTGCGTGATTTATTTAATAACACACCTACGAACCAGTCGGTTTTTTTTCTCATTTATTTTTTCTCTCATATTGATCAGTACCACATATGGTCAAACAGAAAATTTTACTGCTATCCGGACCGAAGTATATTTTGATGAACCTATTCGCGAGTGGGATGGATTCGGATTTAATTATGTTGAAACAGCCCAGACAATCGATTATGACACGGATCCACAGGAATATGGTGGTTTCAGTTTATTGAACGAACAGGAAAGACAAGAAATAATAGATCTCGTTTTTGGTGAGAATGGATTGAAGGTGGGTCTGGTTAAGATGTTTTATGATCCATGGCATCAAAATGACCCAAACGGCCCATTTGACCATAAAAAGTCAACAACTTATATGCGAATGTTTGTCAGGGAAGGATTAAAAAAGACCCGTGAGCGGGGTGGAGACCTTCAAATTATTACTACTCTCTATGGACCTCCAGCCTGGGCAACCCAGCAAAAATTTCTCAGAGGCCGGGATCTTGATCCTGAAATGAAGGATGGACTTTGTGATTATATGATTGATTGGATCAGGTTTCTTCATGAGGAAGAGGGATTCCCTGTAAAATACATTTCATTACATAATGAGGGAGAAGACTGGTGGCGATGGCCAGCTGATGGATCACATGGAAACATTGGTAAGGGGCATGACTATAACATGTTCTGGCCTCCTGAACAAGTTGTAGAATTTATTAAACTGATGCGTGACAAAATGGACAAACATGGTCTCGGAATGGTTGGGATTACTAATGGAGAACCTTCAAACTGGTACCGATTCTCACGCTGGGGTTATGCAGATTATATTTACAGGGATGAAGAGGCTCTCGAAAAACTAGGATTAATAACCAGCCATGGATTCTATAGTGGGGGATACACCAGTCGTTGGTTCGGGCCTCATACATCCCAGGGTATTGATCTTTTACGTGAAAAACGTCCTATGTTAAAGGCCTGGGTAACTTCCACCAGCTGGAGCAGGATGGATGCGAAAAACATTAAGGAAATGCATGGGAATATTTATTCGTCCAAAGTTAATGGAATAATACCCTGGGCTGGAATTCAACGACCGCCTCTCTGGGTAGGAGGCGATCCAAATCCTGGATCTGCTTTTACGGTCAGGGAAGATGGCTCCTATGAGGTACGAAGAGGTTATTATTTCTACAAACAGATTACGCGGGCAGGACAGCCGGGAATGGCTGTAGCAAGAACCATGTCGATGGATACCCAGATATCAATGATTGCTTTTTCTTCAAATGGTACAGAAAATCAGGATGCATTTGTAGTGGTTAACTGGAGCGATGATGATAAAAATGTATCTGTTAAAATATCCGGATCAGATAGTCAAATATTTGAAGCATATCAAACAACCGAAGATGAAAAACAAAGATATAGCCCAATTGGAGATTTTAATGTTAGCAGTAATGTAATCATTTTTAAAAGCCCAAAAGGATCCGTAACCACATTCTTTGCAAAATAGAATTCGATCAATTTATTTATGATAGCTTCTGACTTTGGAAATCCCTCGCTATATTTTTATCGTATTTGAAATGGCTATAAGATCAGTTTTACTTTTATTTAATTATTAATGTTTTGCTAATTATTCTTAAAATTATAGTCATCTATATTCTGGTAGCAATTATTCTGGGATTTATCCCGGCAAATCTCAATTTTGAGCAACCTGAAGATGGGATTGATATATTTATTGTCTCTAATGGAGTACATACTGATTTTATCTTACCATTAAAAAGTGAATTAGTGGATTGGACAACCTTCTTCAGTCCGTATGATTTTAAATCTGGGATGGGAATGGCATCACATATTGCTTTTGGCTGGGGTGATAAGGGGTTTTACCTTCATACCCCTGAATGGAAAGATCTGAAATTTAAAACGGCAATCGTTGCTCTTTTTTTACCCAGTGAATCGGCTATGCATGTCACTTTGTGGAATCAACCCGTTGAAAACCGGTATACTGAAAAAATTAAAATAAACAAACATACCTATGTTCAAATTATTGAGTATATCAGGAGTTCATTTCTGCTGGATCAGGAAGAGAGACCGATTAAAATAGATCATCCAGGATACGGATCATTTGATCTTTTTTATGAATCAGTGTTGACCTTTCATTTATATCGAACTTGTAATGTATGGACAAATACCGGATTGATCAAGTCAGGGATCCGGACATCTGTCTGGACTCCTTTTGATAAGCCAATATTATATCAATTATCAAGAATTCACTAATTTTACTTAATAAGCAGATCCATAAATCAAAATGTAAATGATTCACGATGCAGATCAATATCATGCTGAGGTAAATTTGAGAGGAAGGAAATTGATTCTTACCATTATCCTGAATTTATTAATTACAGTAGCACAGATTATTGGTGCCCTTTTTGCCAATTCCCTGGCACTGCTTTCCGACGCATTCCATAATTTCAGTGATACCTCCTCCCTTTTTATTAGTTATATTGCCAACCACCTTATAAAAAGAAAATCAACTAAAAAACACACTTTTGGATATAAACGGGCTGAAATAATTGCAGCTTTCGTCAATTCATCCTTCCTACTTGTGGTGGCAGCCTATATCATCTACGAATCGGTTAACAGGATTATCACACCTGGTGAAACTTTAGTTAATCCCGTTTTGGTTATGATCCTTGCCGGATTCAGTATTATCATGAATGGACTGAGTGTATTAATCATCTATAAGGATGCTCATACCAATATGAATTTAAAATCTGCTTATCTTCATCTTTTTACGGATATGTTATCTTCCATAGCCGTACTTGCAGGTGGAATCGCAATTTATTTTTTCGGAATTCATATTATAGATCCAATTTTATCAATTATTATTGCCTTTTACCTGATTGTCTTTGGATGGAAACTGGTAAATCAAAGTTTACAGGTATTGATGCAATTCACTCCCAAAGGAATTGATATTGAAGAAATTGCACTGGATCTATCAGGATTCCAAAAAATAAAAAATATTCATCATGCCCATGCCTGGAGACTTAATGATGATGAAATTATGTTTGAGGCTCATGTTGAGTTTTCTGAAGATTTATCCATCAGTGAAGTAGGCGATGTCATGAAAGCCATGAGATTTCATTTAAAAAAGCAGTACGACATCCATCATACTACTTTCCAGCCTGAATATGAAGTTAGTTGCAAGAAGGATCTGATCCACTAAATTAATGATCATTATAATCATTTTCTCAAAACAAATAGTGGAACAGTCATATTTGGTGTAATAATATTTAATCGAAAATATTCAGTACCTTGAATTTCAGTTAAATAATCTGAATCCAGCACAAATTTTTTAATAATCTCATTTTTTCTTTCTCCCCTTGCAAAAATCTGATCATTCTGATCAATTATGATAACCTCTGGGAAGCAACATTTTTCTTTATCTGTCGCAAAACAATCAGTGTATTCTGCCTTACATTGAATAACAAATTCTTCTTCTGCTGTTGTCAACTGTTTATTGTTTTCACCCTTATCTGCAGGATCAGCAAGCGAGATGGAAGTTGCTGTGGTCAAGATGATTAAAAATAATAAGTTTTTCATGGCTTTCTTTTATAATTTTTATTACAAAATATAATACGAACGCCGTGCCAGAATTTATATATAGCTGATTTTCAATAATTTACATTGAATAATAAGATTTAAAATGTGTTCATTTCCGAACAATAATAAATCTACCGACCAATTTTAAAATAAATAGAGATTCCGGGAAAAGTTTTATTCTGTTATTTCAAGTTTAAATCTTTTTTCAAGTGATCCAACCGAAAGAATGAAATAACCTGGTTCAAGTATTTTATTGCCTTTCTCATCAGGAAAGGTTAAATGAACTTGCGGTTCGATGACAAATGTGTATTCTTTAATTTCTCCTGGAAGTAAAAATTGCTTGTCAAAATGTTTTAATTGTCTGACGGGACGGGTAATTGAAGCGACTTCATCAGAGATATACCATAACACGGCTTCTTTACCTTCGCGCGGTCCTGTATTTTTAACGATTACTGAAGCATTAATTTGCCCATTTTCATTAATAAGGGTGTCACTAATTGTCAGATCTGAGTACGAAAAACTTGTATAACTTTTGCCTGTACCAAATTCGCCAATCGTATATCGTTGAATATCCTCATTATATATATTTGACTGTGAAAATTCCATATATTTATAATTATAGGGAATGGTATGTCCCGACTGAAATGGATAGGTAATCGGCATTTTGGCACTAGGATTAAATCTCCCTTTCATTATCCCGGCAATTGCCTCACCACCATACATACCGGGGAGTCCGGCAAAAAGTACAGCATCACATTCATCATACAGATCGCCAATTATTCGTGGTCGACCTTCCAGTAAAATTAATATTACAGGTTTGCTAGTTGATACTGCAATTTTTATTAGTTCTATTTCTTCCTCCGGTAATGATAAATCATCAATATTTCCCCAACCCTCAGCATAGGGTTGTTCTCCTGTCACTATCACAACAGCATCTGCCAAATTTGCATGCCATCTAAGACCACGGGCATCAGCCTGTACAATTGTAGTATTTTCGTATTCTTCTTTCAATGCTTCTACAACTGTCTTAACGGAATCTGAATATCCGGTTTCATCATTTCCCTGCCATGTATAAGTCCATCCTCCACATAATGCCATTTTTGAATTTGCGTTGGCTCCAACAACCACTAAACGGCCAGGACGTATAATCGGAAGGACGTTCCTGTCATTTTTCATCAACACGATGGATTCAGCAGCGGTATTTAAAGCTGCCTGGTGAATCAGCTCACTCCCTATTTCATTAAAATACTGATCAGACGGATATGGATCTTTAAATAATCCCAACCTGTATTTTAATCTTAAAATTCTACTTACTGACAAATCAATTCTTTCCTCCGGAATTCTACCCTCTTCAACAAGTTCTTTAAGATATCTACAATATTCAATGGAGCTAGGGGTCATCGACATATCAATGCCCGCCATGATGGCCGCATAGGTTGATTCTTTTTCATCTTCTGTTACTCTATGTTCTTCATGAAGTTTTATAATATCCTTATAATCTGTAATGGTCACTCCTTCAAATCCAAGTTGATCCCGTAAAATAGTCGTTAAATAATAATAGGAAGCGTGTACGGGTATTCCATTGATTTCCCCTGAGTTTACCATGATTGTCATAACACCTGCATCTATGGCTGATTTAAAGGGAGGAATCAGTTCTTCCTGCAAACGTTGATTAGATATTTCAACGGGTGATCTATACCATCCGGACAAAGGAAGTGAATGACCGATATAATGTTTTGCACAGGCAGCCATGTTATGTTGCCCCACATTTGTTTCCTGTAATCCCCTGATGTACTCCGCTCCCATCACGCTGGTAAGATATGTGTCTTCACCAAAAGTTTCATAAACCCCGGGCCAGAACTTATTGATACCAAGATCTAAAACTGGTGCAAAGTTCCAATGGTGGCCCAGATGTGCAGCTTCACGGGTTGTGTATTCACCCATTTTTCTGGCCAATTGCGGATCGAAAGTTGCTCCAAGGTTGATTTGATGAGGAAAAATTGTTCCTTCATATAAATAATTAGTACCATGTTTATAATCAATACTGAATATGATAGGTATTTTATTTTTAGAATTATTCATATTGATTTCCTGTAATCGATTACCAGCTTCATACCATTCACTTGCTGTTCTCGTACCGCCAGTTAGAAATGATCCGATCTGAAAATCCTGAATAATGTTAGCTAGTTTAACTGAATCTATCACTGGCGCATGTACGCCGGTCCCCACCGATGTGTTGTTATCAACATCAAAAAAAGATTCATTCAATTGGGTCATTTGTCCGATCTTCTCTGTAAGTGTCATACGCAACATCAGGCTATCAATAAACTCCTCCATTTTTTCGTCATCAGTGAATTCATGTGCAATTCTTTCAAAAATAGAAAGATCCCTTGGATCGTCAGAATATCGATTTTTACACCCGAAAAACAATATGATTACGATAAGGTAGTAGGCTTGTTTAAGTTTCATACTTCTGTGAATAGAACCCTTGAAAATGTTCTTATAATTATAAAAATATACTGTAACGGGTGATTATTGTGAAAATTACTATATTTTTATTTTTATCAAAAATAAATCATTCAATATACATCCAAACATGTACGATTTTTCTACTCAATAATTTAACGAAGTGGCTGACTACATTATTGAATTCAGTAAAATCATTTGGGGACTTCCATTACTTATCCTGCTTATAGGAGGAGGTTTGTTTTTTTTGATTTATTCCGGAATGGTACCCTTCAGGTATTTCCGGCATGCCATTCAAATTATCATGGGTAAATATGACAAAGCAACCGATCCGGGAGATATCAATCATTATCAGGCGTTATCTACCGCACTCGCCTCTACTATTGGAATGGGAAATATCAGCGGTGTGGCAGTGGCCATTGTTACGGGTGGACCTGGTGCCATTTTCTGGATGTGGGTAAGTGCATTTGTGGGAATGGCTACTAAATTCTTTACATGTTCTCTGGCTGTGATGTATCGAAAAAAAGATAAAAACAATCAACTTCAGGGGGGGCCCATGTATGTTATCACTGAAGGGCTAGGGAAAAAATGGAAGCCTCTTGCTATCTTTTTTTCACTTGCCGGTATGATAGGTGTGTTGCCATTATTTCAGGTAAATCAATTTACCCAGGCTATTCGGGAACTCTATCTGATACCTGCTGGAATCGCATATCCTTTCACCATCAATGCAATTACTGGTATAATTTTAGCAAGCCTTTCAGGAATTGTTATATTCGGAGGAATCAGAAGAATAGGCAAAGTGGTAGGACGCCTGGTCCCGGTTATGGTGGTTGTCTATTTTGTAACTGTTATAGTAGTTTTATTGTTAAATACTGATGAAATTATCCCCGCATTCACAAAAATTTTCCAGGATGCTTTCTCAGGAAAAGCAGTATTGGGAGGTGCCCTGGGCCAACTGATTATTACTGGCGTCAAAAGAGGGACCTTTTCCAACGAAGCCGGTCTCGGTACGGCACCAATGGCCCATAGCGCTGCCAAAACCAACGAGCCCATCCGGGAGGGTCTGGTAGCCATGGTAGGTCCAGCCATTGATACCCTGGTAGTCTGCACGCTTACAGCATTATCCATCATCATTACCGGTGTGTGGCAACATCCCGATACAGATGGTATCACCTTAACGGCAACAGCTTTTGAAACTGCCCTTCCAGGTTATGGAACCAACATACTTATGATCTGTGTGGTTTTCTTCGCCATGACAACACTTTTTGCTTTCCCCTATTATGGGACCAAATGCTTTACATTTGTTTTCAAAGTGAAAAATAAAAATATTTATAACTTCATCTATCTCGGAGGTATTTTACTGGCGGCTGTTACTTCATTAGATGTTGTGATCAGCCTTATTGATGGCATTTATGGCCTGATGGCAATCCCAACTATGACTTCTGCCTTACTCCTGGCACCTGTCGTGAAAAAAGCAGCGAAGAAATACTTCCGTCAAGTAAAAGATGAACATCCAATTGATTTTTGATTACCTAATCATCTAATACTATCCGGCCAGATCGGTTCACTGGATCACTGGATCATGCCGCTTAGGCATCCCTGAGGGACCGGTTCACTGGGTGTCTCGTTGTCACTGTACTTCGAATGTTTACTCAAAGTCGGCGGAATTTTTTCTATCTACCGAACTACTTATGTATTGTCCTGATCACACAATGGTTTTTCTGAAATTGTTAAAGGGGTCGTTTCAGACTGGTTTTCTATATTCTAAAAATGCAACCTCTCTAAGGTTTATCTGAAATAGTTTAAATTATATGAGGAAAATGAAAAACCCGACAAATATTTCAATTGAAAAGGTTTTCAGGATGCCTACTGAAAATCACACAAAAGTATATGATTATTCCGATTTATAAATTTCATTATGTGCATTATATTATGTAGAATGCATAATCCAATAAGGAAAAAAAATATTCAATGTTATTATCGTAACGGAGATTCAGGGAGATTTGGCATACTTGTATTGATCTTTTATATATTTTTTAATCATTATTGAACTTCTGAATTAAAATGAATTTAATACTTGTATCATTCCTAATTCATTTAGATTGATTAATTTGGCACAAAATTTTACAAGATATATTTTTTTCACTATGAAATCGATTATTAAAAGTACTTCCTTTTCATTTATCCTGATTTTATTATTCATTTCCTGTGAACGAAAAATTTCTCGTGAAGATAGGATCCGTAGAATTGGCAAACCGGAAAATATTATATTATTAATTGGCGATGGTATGGGGCTAACTCAGGTTTCATCCACCTTCTATTTTAAAAAAGACGGACCGAGTAATTTTCAAAGATTTGAATATATTGGATTGATAAATACATCTGCATCAAATAGCAAGATTACTGATTCAGCGGCCGGTGCTACAGCCATCGCCTGTGGAGAGCTCACTTATAACGGAGCCATTGGAGTAAACAATTTTAGTATGCCGGTCAGGAATATCATAGAAAATGTATCACAACAGGGTTATAACACTGGAGTATTAGCCACCTCCTCCATCACACATGCAACCCCCGCTTCATTCTATGCACATACCAAATCAAGAGGCATGAATGAATTGATTGCCGAGCAGTTGACCACCTCGGATGTCGATATTTTTATGGGCGGAGGCAGGAAATTTTTTGACAATCGGGAAGATGGAAAAAACATGATCCAGGAATTGAAGGATCAGCATTTTGAAATTTATTATTCAGTGAATCAGCTACCTAATCTGGATCCGAAAAAAAAATATGGCGTTTTGGCCGCCCCGGACGGTTTACCTCCCGTGCATGAAGCACAGGACGAGTTTTTAAGCATTGCAACTAAAAAAACTTTAAATTATTTATCATCTTCAAAAAAACCATTTTTTCTGATGATTGAAGGGTCACAGATCGATTGGGGTAGTCATGCAAACAGTGGTGAATACACCATCAATGAAATGCTGGATTTCGATAAAACGATTGGAATGGTCCTTGATTTCGCCGAAAAGAACGGGAAAACCCTGGTTTTGGTAACCGCAGATCACGAAACCGGAGGAATGGCCTTGGCTTCAAATGCCGGGGAGGAGATGAACCCGGATTATGATGACCTTCTACCAGTATTCGCTACAGGTGGGCATACTGCAACATTGATCCCCGTTTTTGCATTGGGACCTGGAGCCGAAGAATTTGCAGGTATCTATAAAAACACCGAGATATATCATAAGATAATCAAATTGCTGGATTTTGAATGAATAAAAGCTTAAATGTCGAAGCTCAAACTTGTGTAGATTAGCGTGACTGAGAAATGATGGAACGAGGAGAAGTGAATAACTGTACTTGTTTCTTTGTTAAAAGAGGGAAGCCTCCATTATATCATGCAGTATACCTGCTAAAACTTCATCTTACGAACATATATATTTATAGAATTTAATACCCAATAATTAGCTCATTAAATTATTTTTAAAAATAACCATCATGAAAAAAATTAGCTTTCTTTCTGTCATTTTCCTGATCCCGGCCATGATGCTGGCACAGGAACAGAATTCTTATACAGTTGAATATTATTATAAGGTCAAATGGGGAAATTTTGATGAGTTCCTGGAATTATACAAAAGGAATCATTACCCGATTCTGAAAGAGTTGAAGAAGCGAGGAGAGATCCTGGATATGAAGACCGTTTATCCGATCAACCATGGACCGGAATCCGGCCGGTGGGATTTCCGGTTTACCATTGTTTTTAAAGATTTTGCTGCTTCTCGGAACCAGGACCTATCTAAATCCATCATCCTTGAACTCTACCCGGATCAGGAACTCTTCAAGAAAGAAGAACAACGCCGGTTCGAGATCCTGCTGGAACATATTGACGTACCAATTAGGGAGGATAATCTTGCAGAATGGGAATAAAATGGTAAAACAGTAATCTTGTAGAACGATAGGCCTGTTTTGACCATCACCTAAGTGTTATTATGGTAATTAAGGAAGCCTGTGGCAGGAGCTGAATTCAAGCATTCATTAAATCTGTGTGCGCTAGAAGAAATTGTATATAGAATCATTTAATTTATTGATCCATTGTGATAATGCCTATAATAATATAATCAAAGAAAACCACCCTTAGAGATTGATTTTGATCACTGGTTTTAATCTGTTTTTTCCCTTTTATTCAAAGCCTCTAATATTTTTTTTAATGCCTCACTAAGGTCGTGTCTTCTTCTTCTTTCTAGGTAGGGAATGATCATTCCATACATATACAATTTTTCTGCATCATGCTGTATGTCTGTACTATGAAGCATATCATATTCTTCAAGATAATTAAGTAACTCCGTATCGATATAGTTCCTGGGGAAAGCTTTACACTCTTTAAGTTTTCCGAGTGCTTCCAACATGAGTAATGTCCGGATGCATTTTTCACAAGTTCCGCAATTCTCACTTCCTGAGTTATCATTTTGGCAAACACGCATGTTGTGAAATGCAACTGGCCAATCTGCCACAAGCTCAACTTTTTTAAACCTCGTCATTTCTGTTCCTGAATTTTCCATGTTGAAATGACTGCTTGAATAGTATGCATCTAATTGGGGATGTGATCCCCATGGTTTCTTTGAAAAGGCAGCATCGTATGAAGAAGCTATATAACCTTTATGATATCCTTTTCCAAACATGGAGGAAATTGCGCTAAGCAGAGAACTATATGATTTTTGACCATAAAAATAACCGTCAGGATTAAGCCACCAAACGTTTGTGCAGGCTGGAATAACATCAACTGCTGCATCCAATGCTACTGGTTTTAAGGCTTTCATTCTTCCTTCAAAGTGTTTCCAAATGTCATTTTCGTCTGCGGCACGGTGCTCGATATTGGCTACACTAAGGACCGATTTAATGGCGCTGGGATGACCATCAGGATAGTGTAGTTTGTTGGCCCGTAACAGGCATAAAGAATCAATTCCTCCAGACATTAAAGATATGGCACCTTTTCCAATAGGCAAGGAAGCTTTTGTTCCTTTTGTTGCTTCAATCAAGGGCTTTGGTCCAAAATCATTCGGATACCAGGCTTTAATCATCATAAATACCCCCTCCAAATTATTCACTAATGCCGGACACAGACACTCATTAACACGGATACGGCGTTCTCCCGCATTCCAGGCTGCAAGTAAAGTTGCAATTAAAAATGAATTGGGATCAGGCCATATTAAATCCTGGTATGTATCCACAGTTTGGACGAATAGTGTGAGAGGAGGGCGATCTGATTCTTCCCAGGTAATCAATGCTTCGGTTCGTATCGTACCCTTATCTTTACGGAGGTCAAAGTTTGATATTTTCATATTGCATATTTTTAGTAAAAAAGTGCTTAAAGACACCAAAATGATAAAGATGGAGGATATATTGGAGACAGTATATCGTTCTTACTTTTATCAAATTGAAAAATTACAGCGTTTAAATTCAAGTTGTATCTTTAATTAGATTTATGAATGAACTTTAATAAAAAATTATCCATTTTCGCATATTTTCAATAAAATAAGAAAGTTAAAAGATCGTTCGATATTTTCAAGTTTAACTTGCTCATTGAAAATTCTTTAGAAGAATGTTAAAATATAGTAAATAATAAGGGTTTTTATTATTATTTTTTTATATTGTATATCCTGAATTTTTATTAAAGAGCATTACCTTTTACACCCAAATGAAAAAAAAATCCTTTAAAGGAAATTTTTTCTATTCTGATTTTTTAAGCGATGTCGATATTTTAGAAGGGGAGGAGAAAGAATCTGGCCCAAATTTAAATGAAAATTATTGTATCAAAGGGAAGTTCATTTTTAAAGGAAATCAAAAATTATACATTCGCGGTGTAACATATGGAGCATTTCGGCCAGATGCAAACGGCAAGGAATATCAGAACTTTGAAAAGATATCTTCTGACTTTTCAATGATGTCCAAAAATGGGATCAATGCAGTAAGGATACCGCACACTACACCTCCTAAAATCCTTCTTGATATTGCTCACCAACATAACCTTGTTGTGATGATTGGTCTTTCGGCTGAACAATATATCGGGTATTTGATTGACAGAAAGAAAGCCCCGGACATTAGAAAAATAATCAAGGATAAACTTAAGGAATGCATCGGGCATCCAGCCTTATTATGTATCGCCATTGGAAATGAAATTCCCAGTTCCATGGTACGTTGGATCGGACGTAGAAAGATTGAGAATTATCTCTGGAACGTTTATAAATGGGTGAAAGAAGAAGTGCCTGAAACCATTGTCACCTATGTCAATTACCCGTCAACCGAATATCTGGATCTATCCTTTTTAGATTTGATATGTTTTAATGTATACCTTGAATCCCAAGTCGCACTGGAAGCTTACCTTGCAAGGTTGCATAATCTGTCTGGGAATCGGCCTCTGCTTTTAGGGGAAGTAGGATTGGACAGTCTCCGAAACGGCCTGGATAAACAATCCGATGTGCTTGAATGGCAAATTGCATCTACTTTTAAAATGGGTTGTTCAGGATTATTTGTTTTTTCCTGGACTGATGAATGGTTTAGAGGAGGAGAAGAAGTTTACGATTGGTCTTTCGGTCTTACCACAAAAGAACGGGAACCTAAACCTGCACTTATTAGTGTCTCAAGGGCATTCAAAAAGGTTCCATTTGACAAAATAATTGAATGGCCAAAAATTTCTATTATTATCTGCATATATAATGGGGAAAACACCTTAAATGAATGTTTACAAAAGGTTTGTCTTCTTAATTATCCTGACTATGAAGTAATTGTAGTTAATGACGGCTCGACAGATAATACAGAAGAAATTGCCTCATTTTATGATGTAAGAGTTATAAGTACTAAAAATCAAGGTTTAAGTATTGCACGGAATGTTGGAGCCATTGCTGCAGAAGGTGATATAATTTCTTATCTTGACTGTGATGCCTATCCTGATCAGGATTGGTTATATTACATTGCCGATAGCTTTTTAACAACCGACGCTAAAGCCATTGGCGGACCCAATATTATTCCTGAGAAAGGTAACTTCATTTCGAGCTGTGTTGATTTGTCACCTGGTTCTCCAACACATGTTTTAACCTCTGATACGATAGCTGAACATATACCAGGCTGTAATATGTCGTTCATGAAAGAATATTTACTTGAAGTTGGTGGCTTTGATCCTCTTTTCAGGGTGGCTGGGGATGATGTGGACATTTGCTGGCGTTTCGAAGAAAAAGGATGGAAAATTGGTTTCAATCCAGCGGCTTTTGTATGGCATCATCGAAGAAATTCCATTACAGGATATCTAAAACAACAAATGGGATATGGAAAAGCTGAGGCCTTACTTGAAAAAAAATGGCCGGAAAAATACAACGATCTGGGTCATCGGACATGGGGTGGGCGATTATACAGTAATGATGTATTGGGTAAACCGATTTTTGAAAAAATAAAAGTATTTCACGGAGTATGGGGAACTGCTCCATTTCAGTCCTTATACGGCAAAAGTGCAATTGGATTCTTATCAAACACCTTTATGCCTGAATGGCTTATATTATGTTCCTTCTTAATTTTATTAGGAATATTTGGAATTAAATGGAGTCCTTTATTGATATTTATTCCGTTGTCAATCATTGCAGTTGCCATACCTCTCGTTCATATTATTTATTCCATTTCAAAAAATTTGAATAGGAAGAAACATACTTTCTCAGGAAAATCCTTTCCTAAGTTAAAATTGATTTTAGTTAGTACATTTTTACATATGATTCAACCTTTGGCTCGCTTGATGGGTAGATTTCAATTTAATCTTACTCCCTGGCGAAGAAAGGTAAAAGGCGCATTTAGTCTACCGGTAAGAAAAAAATTGAGTATTTGGTGTGAATCGTGGATGAATCGCGATAAGCGGTTGGAATTAATGGAATCTGAATTGAAATCAAAAGGAACACAAGTTATTCGTGGCGGGGATTTCGATCTCTGGGATATTAGAGTCCAAGCAGGAACTTTCGGTGGCGTTAAAATTACCATGGCAGCAGAGGATCATGCAAAGCGTAAACAAATGCTGAGATTCAGGATCACACCATATCTATCATTATTAATAAAATATGTTATTTTATTTTTAATGACAATTGCCATTGCGTCCGCTCTAGACCGTGCTTGGGTTTTCTTTGGTATTTTCAGTAGCATTTTATTAATCACAATTTTACGATCCTTACTAGATCTTGGCACATCTTTTGGAATCGTTATTAAGACTATAAAATTTCAAGAAAACCTATCTGAAATGTAATATGTAATATATGAAGCATTCAGCAATTCATATATTTAAATCGTTATTTAGATTTTCGAAAGATTTCTGGCCACATATCATTGGAATCTTTTTTCTTAATCTACTCTCCGCTCCTCTGGCTTTATTGAAGCCTGTCCCTTTAAAGATTGTGATTGACAGTGGATTTGATTCTGAACCCTTACCTGAAATATTTCTTTTTGTCCTGCCGGAAGATACCCAAGTTGGTTTTAATTATGTACTTATCTCAGCGGTTTCGCTTGTAATATTCATCGCTATACTGACAAACATACAAGCTCTACTGAGTTGGTTATTACATACTTATACAGGAGAAAAGCTTGTTCTGAAATTCAGATCAAAACTTTTCGATCATTTACAACATCTTTCGTTGGGATATCATGACACGACCGGAACATCCGATTCAATATACAAAATTCAATACGATGCCTATTCGATTAAAGATGTTGTGATCAACGGCTTAACTCCATTTATTTCTTCAGGCTTTACTATTATAGGTATGCTGTATGTCATGTCAGTTATTCATTGGCAATTTTCACTGATCGCTATCTTAATCATACCGGGAGTAGTGTTTCTCACGAGATTTTCCAGTACGCGACTGCTTAAATATTGGTCAAAAGTAAAAAATGACGAAAGCTCAGCTATGTCAGTGATCCATGAAACACTTTCATCTCTTCGGGTTGTTAAGTCATTTGTGATGGAAAAACATGAGGGTGAAAGGTTTAAGGAAAAATCACAGGTGGCACTCAGCAGTCATATGAAAGTTGCTTGGGTAGGAGGATTTTTCGATCTGGCCATGGGATTTTTAATAGCAGGTGGCACGGCGCTGTTTTTGTACATTGGTGCTCAATATGTAAACCAGCAGGTTATTACACTGGGTCAATTGATCATCTTAATGTCATATCTAGCACAATTATTCAGTCCTATTCAAGCCATCAGTAAACATATTAACGGATTACAGTCATCCCTGGCGAGTATGGGAAGGTCCATGGCAATTCTGGATCAGGATCAGGATGTACCAGAAAGTTCAGATGCAAGAAGCTTATCTTTGGCAAAAGGACATATAAAATTCGATAATATTGGATTTTCATATACCAAAGGAAATCCTGTGCTTCATAATATAAGCTTTGAAATTTTTCCAGGTCAAAGTGTTGGTATTTTGGGTACAACGGGAGCTGGAAAATCAACATTAATTAATCTTCTCACCAGATTTTACGATCCTGATACTGGCTTAATCTACCTGGATGGACATAACATAAAGGAATATAAGGTAAAAGATTACAGAAATCAATTTGGGATTGTGCTTCAGGAGCCCGTCTTATTTTCAACAACTTTAGCTGAAAATATTTTGTACAGCAAACCAGGTGCGTCGATGAATGAAATAATTGCCGCAGCAAAAGCTGCCAATGCCGATGATTTTATCAATCGCTTACCGGAAGGTTACAATTCACAGGTTGGAGAACGTGGTTTACAACTGTCTGGAGGGGAACGCCAACGAATATCTCTTGCCAGGGCATTTCTTAAGAATGCACCCGTTCTTATTTTGGATGAACCAACCAGTGCCGTGGATGTTGGAACTGAGACTTTGATCATGGATGCCATTAATCGGCTCATGCAGGGACGTACAACATTCATAATCACCCACAGAACAGATACTTTGAAAGAATGTGACATCTTAATGCATATCGAGCATGGAAGATTGGTTGAAATTATAAATAAAGATCACCCTTGCATTCTTGAGCGAAAGAAAGGTATCGTAAAAAAATATTTTATATGAAAGCCTCAAATCTGAGGATTATCGTAACTGGTCTGATCGGGCAACATTATTCCCTGGCTGGGGTAACCTGGGATTATATCCAGTATGTAATTGGTCTTAAAAAATTGGGTCATGAAGTTTATTACCTGGAAGATACCGGTGAATGGCCCTATAATTTGGAGGGTGGACGTACAGGCAATGATTGGGTAGCACCGGACTGCTCACGGAATATCGCACATCTTGATCATGTATTCAAGAAATTTGATTTAGGTGTAATATGGGGATATCGTTATCCCGTCAAGAATCAATGGTTTGGACTTCCGTCATATAAGAGAAAAGATCTCATGAAAAATGCCGACCTGTTGATCAATGTATCTGGAACGCTTGAAAAGCCGGAAAAATATGAAATCAAAAATAAACTATATATCGATAGCGATCCAGGTTTTACACAGATTAAAATTGATTTGGGATATAAGGAATTCTCAAAAAGAGTCGCAGCTCATAATATGCATTTCAGTTTTGGAGAAAAAATAAATACAATATTTCAAAATACGGGATATAATTGGAAACCAACGAGATCACCAATTGTTCTGGACTTATGGACTAATTTTCAGAAGGAAGGCAAAAAATATACAACGATTATGAATTGGACCAGTTATAAACCCCTCCATTATGATAATAGTATTTACGGCCAGAAAGATATGGAATTCATCAAATTCCTGGACCTACCCGGGCTATGTCCGGACATATATTTTGAAATAGCGTTGAGTGAAACCCAACACAAAAACTGGCAATCGCTCATCAATGATTCGGATATTAATAATACTAACCGTAAAAATTTAAGGGCATTCGACAAACCAAAAAAATTGTTGCACCATTACGGATGGCATGTTGTAAGTCCTCAACAAAGGTGTAGAAATATCGAGGATTATCGTACTTACATACAAAATTCCCGTGCTGAGTGGAGTGTAGCAAAGGGCGGCTATGTATTGTCTCAAGCAGGTTGGTTCAGTTGTCGATCATCTTGTTATTTAGCCTCAGCCAGACCTGTTGTTGTACAAAATACAGGATTATCCGATTTATTTCCGATTGGCGAAGGCCTTCTTTCATTTGAGAATCCATCCGAATCGGTTCAGGCCATTGAGGCAATAGAGTCCAATTATGGATATCATTCTCAAAAGGCCAGAGAGTTGGCAGATGCCTTTTTCTGCTCTGACAAGATTTTAACCAATTTAATCCAACAAGCATTTGAATGATTTGATATGAATAATGATAACAAAATAAAGATTCTCATTGCAGGTTGGTTTAGTTTTGAAGATATGGGAGCAACGGCGGGAGATTTACTGTCTTGTGAAGTGGTCAGTGAATGGCTTAGTGATGCCGGTTTTGAATTTGAAGTCGCTTTTGCACCACCGTTTAAAGGAGGGGTGATGTGGAGTAAAATGGATCCTAAAAAATATACCCATGTAATTTTTGTATGTGGACCATTCGGTAATGGATGGCCTGTCAATGAATTCTTAAAGCATTTTTCGACAGCCAGATTGATTGGTCTTAATCTATCCATGTTGGATCCTATCGAACAATGGAATCCCTTTGATTTATTATATGAAAGAGATAGCGACCATCGTAATTTGCCAGATCTGACATTACTTTCACACACTCAAAAAGTTCCTGTAGTTGGTATCATTCTTTCTCATCGTCAAAAGGAATACGGAAATAGGGCTAAACATTCGGATATAAATAAACTCATTAATCAGGCTGTGAAATTAAAGGAAATTTCGGTTGTGAAAATTGATACCAGTCTTGTAAATAATCAATATGGTTTGCGAACCGCTGGAGAAGTGGAATCTCTGATTGCAAAAATGGATTTGATTATTACAACCAGATTGCATGGAATGGTACTGGCACTGAAAAATGAGATACCGGCTATTGCTATTGATCCAATAGATGGGGGGGCTAAAATATCAAAACAGGCAAAGGTGCTGGATTGGCCACTTCTTTATACAACAGACTCGGTAACTCTTGATAATCTAATAGAAGCCATAGATCATGCTATGACTGATTATGCAAAAATAAAAGCACGGGAGTGCAGAAAAAAGGGGCAAAAGATTCTTATGAAGTTGCATAAGCATTTTATCAGGGAACTTAATAGTCTTAAAAAACAAATTACTTAAGTTAATGGCTCGAATTGTTTTAGGATCCTATATGGTGAGATATCCGCTGGGTGGGATGATGTCGTGGGTACTACAGTATATTACTGGTTTTTTAAAACTCGGTCATGAAGTATTTTTCGTTGAAAAATACGGTTTCCCCAATTCTTGTTTTAATCCAATAACACAAACAATGAGTGATGATTGCTCGTATGGAACACAATTAGTAGCAGGATTACTTTCAAGGTTTGATTTAAACCGAAACTGGTGTTTTGTTTCAAGAGATGGTAAGTATTATGGTCTTTCGAAAACCAGGATTGAAGAAGTTTTCAGAACGGCTGATTTATTTATCGATATGGGTACGCATGGTTCCTGGGCAGAGGAAGCTTTTAATACCCCATTGAAGGTATTGTTAGATGGAGAACCCGGGTATACCCAGATACGAATGATTAATAATCAGTATGGTGCTATCAATCAATTAAATTATGATCTTTACTTTACCAATGGTATGAATATCGGTACGGATATGAGTAATGCCCCCCATGCAAATATTACCTGGGGTCATTTACTTCATCCTGTTGATACAGATATTATACAATTTAAGCAACCCAATGAATCTGGTGCTTTCTCCACTATAATGAACTGGAGATCACATAATAATGTGGAATTCAACGGAAAATCATTTGGTCAAAAGGATGTTGAATTTCAAAAATTTATCCATCTTCCAGGTTTGGTTAAGGAGAAAATGGAGGTGGCAGTTTCGGGAAAAGATGTACCTTATTCATTGCTACATAATAATTCCTGGAATATTGTTGATGGGTACCAGGTAACACTAAGTTATGATTCTTTTCTAGATTATATTCAAACCTGTAAAGGAGAATTCAGTGTTTGCAAGAACGTATTTGTGGCGAATAAGACGGGATGGTTTAGCGATAAAAGTGGTGTATTCCTTGCTATGGGCAGGCCTGTTATACTACAAGATACTGGATTCAGTGATCATTTACCATGTGGAAAAGGTCTTTTCGCATTCAATAACCTGGCAGAAGCCATCGACGCAATAGAACAGATATCATCTGATTTCTATGAGAATTCAAAAGCTGCACGACAGATTGCTTGTGAAAATTTAGAAGCCAGCAAGGTACTGGTTAATTTTTTATATCGGTTGGGCTTATAAGATTAAAGATATATTTGTTTGAAAATTATTGTATTTGGATATATAGTACGTGGACCAATGGGTGGCATGACCTGGCATCATCTACAATATGTATTGGGATTGAAAGCTCTGGGATTTAAGGTTTATTATTTTGAAGATAGTGGTGATTCTGAATTTTGTTGTTACAATCCAAAAACAGGAATAAATAGTACTGATCCAAGGTATGGCCTTAGATATGCGGGTAAGATTTTTAAAAGATTCGGATTGGATAAAGATTGGGCCTATTATGATGCACATACAAAATGTTGGCATGGACCATTAAAAAACCGCAAAAGACAAATATTCAAGAGTGTTGAAATGATGCTTAATTTATCGTGTTCCAATGATATCAGAGATTGGACCCAGGATATTAGCATAAAAGTCCTTGTAGACACCGATCCCGTATTTACACAAATTCGAAATTTAAAAGATTCGCTACGAAGAAAACTTAGCACTAAGCATAACAGATTTTTTACATATGGTGAAAATTTCATGAATACCAATTGTAGTATTCCTGATGATGGAATAAAATGGTTGCCTACAAGGCAACCTGTGGTAATGGACTTCTGGCCTGTTTATCCAGGTCCACAGAATGGAAATTTTACAACCGTTATGCAGTGGCAAAGTTACACTGCCCTGACTTATAAAAATCAATTATTTGGAGTAAAGGATCAATCATTCATGGATTTTCTGGAGCTGCCAAAAAGGGTTGATGGCGTGTTTGAGATAGCGCTAGGAAGTCCTTCAGCTCCAAGGAATTGGCTCAAAGCACATGGTTGGCATTTGAGTGATCCATTTACTGTCACTTCAACTCCTCTAAAATACAGATTGTTTATCAAAAATTCTAAAGCTGAATTTAGTGTGTCCAAGCATGCTTATGTCATTAGTAAATCAGGGTGGTTCAGTGAACGAAGTGCAGTATATCTAGCTTCTGGTCGACCTGTATTAGTCCAGGATACTGGCTTTTCTGAAATTATCGAAACCGGTATGGGATTGATTTCCTTCTCAAAATTGGAGGAAGCGATTGAAGGCGTAAACGCTATAACAAATAAGTATAAAATCCATAGCAAATATGCAAGGGATATTGCAGAAAGATTCTTTGATTCCCGTTTGGTGTTAAAAAGCCTTATCGAAAGAGCAATGAGGTCAGATACGTGGTAAATTACTCTTTCATTGTTAAAAATACTAAAGATAACTTGAATCATATATCCACGACGAAACAACGATTGAAAATCGCTTTTTTTGATTACCCGGATGTTTTTGAAGATTTTTACCCACACTACGGTGTAAGTCAAGAAAAATTTTCAACCGTTTGGATGAATACGGCCAATCATCAGTTTATTCGGTTAATACAAAATGAAATCGGTGATGTTACATGGTATGTAAATAGTATTAAACCTAAAGTTAAAGAATCAACACATCAGGTGATTGGATGCAAAATAAAATTTCTTCCTTCGAGTCTGGCTCACCGTATTATATGGAAATTTTTCTATAGGGTATCATTTTCATGGAAGTGGCACCGTTTCTACCGATTATATGCAACCATAGCTTCTTACCTGGCTCCACTTTCATGGCGTTTGTGGAAATCTCTTCGAAAAGACAATCCGGACATTTTTTTTGTGCAGGATTATTGCAGTGGAAAATACGATATATTAATACTTTTCGCCTCTATGCTAAATTTACCATTGATCGCTCGCCACTCTGGAAGCACTCTGGACAAATACCTCGGAATGTGGATAAGAAAACATACCTTGAAAAGAGCTGATTGGATATTCTCTCTAGGAGCAAACGAGCAAAAACTGTTAGAACAAAAATTTGGTATCGATAATAGGGTCATGGCAATCATACGGCCACCTATTAATATAAATTTTTACAAACCGACTGATCGTAATGATGCATGCCTGAAAGCAGGATTAGATTCAAATAAAAGATATATTCTTTTTGTCGGACGATTACAAGACAGTATTAAAAGAATAACTGCCACGATCAAAGTTTTCTCAAAAGTTGCAGTTAATTATGAAGATGTGGAACTGTTGATAGTTGGAAGTGGGACCGATGAAAGATATCTTAAAAAATTAGCTAATGAAATTTGTCCGGAAAGAATTCAATTTATGGGATGGATTACGGATGATATGACAAAGGCAATTTTATATAACGTATCAGAATGTCTTGTTTTGAATTCATGGCGTGAGGGATCACCTACTGTGATTGGAGAGGCATTATCATGTGGGATTCCAGTGATATCCTCAAATGTTGGCGAAATAAACGATTTGGTAATCCATAATAAAACCGGATGGTTATTCCCGGCAGGGCAAGATGAGTTATTTTATCAGTATCTTGTCGAGGCTCTTGACAATCCTGGTAATATTAAAAAAATGCGAAAATACATAAGGAAGACAGCAATTGAAAAAGTTTCCGAGCAGGCGATAATAAAGTCTTTAAAAAAGGGATTTTCTTCTATTAAGGTACATGAAAACTGATGAATCCAATAAATCAAAAGTGTTGATTGTTTCATCCAATCACAAATTGGATGGTACTTCTGAAATTTGGGGTACCGGTGGGTGGCAACCACCGGATAAACGTGAGGATATAGATTGGATTACTTTTGTATATTTATTGGGTTGGGCGGCTATAATTGTAAGCCCTGATAACCTCAATGCTAATCTTTTGAATAACGGTTGTTTCAAATGGATCATCTTTGCATGTCCAATGGAAACGATCGATGATGTGACTTTTAAGATACTGAAAGAAAGAGCAAAGGAAGATAGCATAATGATCCTTTTTCGGCAAACGACCTATGATAAAGGATTATCCGAGACTACAAAATCAATGATCATCAATAAAAGAAAGTCCTCCTTCAATATTCAATGGCAAGGTCCCGGTAAAAAAAGATCCTGGAAATGCTTAAATTCATTTTCAATTTTTCCCTTAAAACTGGATGTAAATGATGATATATGGGCGAAGATCGATCATTTTCCATTAATTAAAGCCAGAAAAATTGGAGAAAGAAGCCATTTTGTTTATTTAGGCTTTCATCCCAGTGAAGCCCGTGATAGCGAAGGAAGTATTACAGCCCTTCTGAAACATTTGTTCATTTTTGGTATAGAGAAACCGGTTGCCTGGATAGATTGGGTTGGCTCAATGTTATTAAGAATGGACGATCCGGGTAGTTCACAAACTGTTCATCACAACACATATAAAGATGTTAATAAATTAAATCTTAGGCAATGGGATTCCATACGGCAAATTTTAAAAAAATACCACGCTTGCCTTACAATAGGATATGTAAGCGGATGGGTCGATGATGGCAATAAAGAACGAGGATTCCTTAGCGTAGATAATGTGAATGTAACCAGGGTACCTGGTTCAGTGTTTCCATCTCCAGTTGTTAAATACATACGCAAATTGGGAAGTCAGGAAAAATTGTATGATTACCAGGATGAATATTCTGGAATCTTTAACTTAGTTAAGGAGGGTTTAATTGATATTGCCGTTCACGGTTATACGCATATCTTTCCTGATTTTAAGAAATGGCTTGCGGCCTCAAATTGCTACGAAGCAGAAAATTGGTACAGTGAATTTAGTACCGATGGCATGGATTACATAAATACAGAAGTGAAAAATGGGAGACCACACCCATTAGAGAAGGCAGTTGATTTAATTATTAAATTTTTCAATACACGACCAACAACCTTAATCAATCCCAGAGAGAAATTTACCAACACGATTTTAAAGAAAGCGCTGGACCTGAACTTTAAACTAATCAGTAGCTATTATATGGCCATTCGAATTGAAAACAAGTTCTGCTGGACCCAGCATATTTGCTCTCCCTATCTCGACAAGGCTGATCCAAGTTGGTTTAAATCGGAACTTCCGGTAGTCGGATATTTTCATGATTTTGATATAAGCCGGTTTGGATCAAGATGGTTGGATAATAACTTACATGCTTGGAAGAAAGCTGGTGCATTTAATTTTTATGATTTCAATACATTGAGCACTATTCTGGATTCATCCATAGATTTAATTAGGGAGAATAATCAATACGTACTGCAAATTAATACAGAAAGGCAACTAGAGTTTAAGAATCCTGTGAGGATTTACTTTAAATTCACTTCGAGTGAAAAAATAAATCAAATTAAAGTAAGAAACCTGACGCAAGAGAAATACGCAAAATTTTACATGCTAACTGAGAAAATAGGATTTATCTTGTTGCGCAATACATTTCCTCAATAAAAATAAATATCTGTATCGTTTAAGTATGAGAAAATTGATTTTATATGTGAGGTTTATCCCATTAACATTATATCTAAATTTATAATGTAAAAAATATGTTTTTATACATGTTGATTGAATTAAATTCTATTATTATTGATGGGAAATTATTACCGCATCCAAAATATTCGTGCAATGAATTTCTACTTTTTGACTGCTTTTTTATAAATATAGAATCGAGAAGGTATTTATAATATTAAACTACTTGAATAGAAAATTTTCTGATAAGGGAATAATAAATGTATCAATTGATATTTGATATATGCGCACGAGAAAAGTCGAACTTATATTATACTTACCTGAAATTCTGATTGTTGCAACTCATGAAAATTAATTTTTCACCGCATTATTCACTAAGTATTTGGTTTATTGTTCAAGACAAAGCTTTCTATAAATATTCTCAAAACCTGGTATTTTCCTTGTACTTGTTAATAATTAAATGTTCTGTAAAATAAGATTTGATAGCCTTTATTGATTTTCCATAAAAAATTGTTCATGATCAAGTTTAATGCTTAATAATTAGGGCTTTTTCAACTTTTTTTACGATTTGTGAATGAAGGAATCTGTTGATAATGTGATAAATAATGTAGCATTTTTATTTCGACCACGGAAACTTGTATTTATAGTAAAAACTACATTTACATTGCGTCTATTTGCACCTTTTATTTTATTGTAAAAAAAATAATAGATGAGACTACCCTTGAATTGTAAGGTCGATTATTTCAGTGACTTTTTAAATAAAGAGGAGGCCAAAAAACTGTATGAAATTTTGATTAATAAATATCATTTAGACCAATCTCGAATAGTAATGGAAGCAGGAGGCAATATGATTAAAACTGATAGTTTCAAAATTATGTTTTCTACTGAAAGATTGATCAAAGAAAACCGCCATCCTGAAAGTGTGCACGGCAAAGTTTTTGTTTGGTCTGGACTAATGACAAGATTAAAAGAACGAATTGAAAAATTGCTGGATAAAGAGTTTGAGCTTGCTATGTGTCTCTACTATCCAGATGGGAATTATTTTGCACCGTACCATAGCGATCAACAAACATCAGGACATAAAACGATTTTACCTTCAATCAGTCTTGGTGAGGTACGAGAGTTTAGATTTAAAGACAATGAGAGTCAAGATGTATATAATTTAAAGCTCGCAAACGGTAGTCTATTAATAATGGGAGATCATTGTCAAAGTAGATACACACATAGTTTACCCAAAAATCCCAAGTATAAAAAGGGCCGAATAAATATTACTTTTCGAGAACCTGACTTTAAATAAATTTTGTCATTTATGGATAAAAATACCCTTAATTGTATCAATTTATTTCTAACAAGAGGTCATATGAAAAAACTCCAAATTATCAATAAATACTTTTCAATCTTGCCTCAACTGAAAAGTACTATTGGCCTAATTTTTAGGGTTTGAATAAAGATGCATTAATTCTATTCGGTGTCTAGAGGTTCATTAAAATGGACTAGTTTGTGTAGATCTGTAGGTGATGGAGATTGTATTTTTAATATAGTAAAAAAACATAAAATGTGTAGGCCAGTAACATTTCAATAAGTTTATCATATAATGTTAGTCCATTATTATTATTCCTGAATCAATTGGTACTCTATTCCTGGATCTTCGTTGACACAGTACCTAATGTTTACTGTTAATTCTTCCTGCTGTCCAGACAGGTCTTCTAGTATCAAAGGTGTGGTTAATCCACTTTCATTGAAGCCGATTCTATCTTCACCAAACACCTGGATTTCTGTAAGGATCACCAATTGATTGAATTCATCCATCTGTTCTATTGGTAAATCAAATGACAATCGGGGAAAACGTAATTGTCTATTATCTGTTTGATTGGCCAAATAATATGCTATGATTTTTTCACGACTCAATTCAAAAATATGACCCAACTTAATGATGCAAGACTCTTCTTCTGTGTTCATCAGTCCGGCTTGAAATTTTGTCATGTTCATTAAACATAGATCAAGTGTGATCTTCTCTGGAATTAAAATCGAATCAGCCTTCAATTGGCGCATAATATTCATCACAATGGGAACCTGTTGCTCTCGTTCCAAAGCTCTCTGCATTGTTTCGCTAACTAATATGTCAATTTGATCGTCAGGATTGACTACATATTTTGTGGCATCTTCGTTCACCATTCCTTTAATATATCGATCGAATCCCAATTTATTGATTACTCGATTTGTGCTTTCAAAACTCACTTTATTGATCTCTAATAAAGTAAATTGCACTTTTTCTTCGGGATAAGTGGCCATTATCGGTAAAATTAAAGTGGCAAATGGACCAGTTCCTGCATATATCACATGTACAGGGCCTTCTTTAGTTTCTTTAACATAATCTATGGCATTAAAAAGTCCCTTAATAAAGGTTTTTGTACGAAGAATATCCCTGATACAAAGAGCTGCCCAAGTTGTACCTAATGCCTTGCCATTTACAAAATGAATATCCCTTCTATTTGATTCCTCAGCGATTGAAATATTTGATAATTCGAAAACTAAGGCTTCATAGTCGTCAATTGCTTCGGTTAGCTCTAAAAAATCTGTCTCCTCTTTTCGCAACACAAAGGCAATTTTCTCCAGTCTTTTCATGTGTCATATTGGGAATAACCAGTGAATATCTATTATTATTAAAATTAACAAATTAATCTTCAATTATAGAATTCATGTATTGTGATAGTTTCTATTTTTTGATTTGAGAAAGATTGACTTCGAACTACTAATATACTTTTATTAAAATGGTCAAAAAATCGGTATTTAGAACAATACTTTTAGTCATTTAGGAGAAGATTTACATCAGATTTTATTGAAAATTTTATAAATGAATTCCCAATAAGAATTTGACAAGTTTGATTATGAATATATTATATTCTAGTATAAACAAATATATTTTATTCACCGCCGGCAATTACAAAAGGCTCAATATCGGGAATTGTATGCCAATTCATATGGTGATCAACATCCGGATTCCAGAATTTCAACACATTATACTTCTTACTTTTTGAATTATCACTACTTATCGTCCAAATCGTATTTGACCTGCAACTGGCAGCAATATTTTTAGCGAATGGTTCGCCACCTGGTGTTTCCAGGCCGCCCATTCTGTTTACATATAAGGAAGCTAATTCACCTCCTATTGTAATTATCCGAGCAGTACCTTCAGGACCTGCAGAAATTTTTTTAGCAACTGGTTGTCCATAAGCTAGTTGTAACGCAAAATTACCATACGTACACCAAAAAACCAGGTTTCCACCGCCCGGTTTTTTCTCTCTTGATATTATCCAAATGAATCCCTCTGGGCTTACAGCAAGCTCATTTGCGGTCCCCTCTGGAAATATCTTTTGAATATCTCCATTTTTTTGAATAAGATAAACTGAACCCTGTGGTGTAAGCAGGAAGCAACTCCCGAGATGTGTGGCAGAAATCTTGGATATCTTTATACCTTGCAAATCAATACCCTTCCAATTCTTCCCCTCATCATCAGAATAAACGATTTGATCACTTTCTGATCTATTCTTTACAGGAATTACCCAAAGTGTTTTGTCTGCACTATAAGTGATATCGATTGCAAAATTTACAGTAGATTTAATAACAATATTCCCTGTGGATTCTACTTTATATAGCTGATTCTTTTTTGTTAAAACCCAAACTGAAGCATATATTGATTCTCCATGGTCATTTAGCATAAATTTTTAACTTCGTGATGGAAATATACCTGTTAAAGCAATAATATAGTTTACGCATTGGAATGGTTGTATTATATTTACTGGATTATTACCACCAACTGAAGTAGTACCGCCTAAAATTTGGCTGCTTGCAGGACCATTTGAACTATAGTTATTGTTTACAGTATTGGCTAAAACATTTCCATTGGCTTCATTAGTATTTCCATCTTCATCTGTAACACCAATATTATGTGAATGTGACGGCAATTGATTAACACTTAAAGTTACAGTTTCTGTCCCACTTTTTTGACCAAGATTTCTGGGTGATAAACCGGGGCCATTACCAGCATGCATTGGAACCCTTCCTCTAAGATCTGGGAGACCAAAAGTAGTTCTTCCATCGCCTCCATAAGTAGTGCCCAAAATTGAAAATAAAGCAGTCCACTGCGAAATTGGTAGAAGTTGGCCATCACAGAGAGCCCATCCACGAGGGGCAAAATTTCCTCCGAACATGACGATCATTCCAATAAACGGTTCCATAGGTATATGATTTAGTTAGTTTTACTAATATTTAGTTCGATTATTAATTACAGTATATTTATTCCGTTTTCTATCAATTTAACAAATTTTTATTTAAATTATAGAAACGTACAAGAATTTTAATATTCTAGAGCATAATAAAATGTAATTACACAAACTAAAACCTATGCTTAAAATGAACTTACCACGCAGAAAATTTCTATTAAAAAGTGCATTAGGGATACTAGCAGCTAGTTTGCTTCCTGCTTCCATCTCTTTTCTAAATAGAAAAGATGAACCATCGTTAATTCATCATTTATTTTCTCAACTTTCATTTAATACGCGCAGATTATCTTTATCCAATTTAAATGAAGTTTTTAATCCAACATGGGAATCAGGTGATATAAACAGGAGTGAGATTATTTTATATTATGGTAAAACAGTATGCATCCCTGAAACAAATAAATTTATTCCTGGTATAAATGAAATTATGGCAAGCATTTATGAGAAAACAATCACCGGATATAAAAAAGTAATCAGCTTGAATCAATTGGAATTAATTTCATTTAATAATATGGCTAATTATTTAAAGACTCATCATAATATATGTGATCCAGATGAATTAAATATGCTCCTTACCCCAGTATTAAAAACAGGAAAACACAAATCAAATGACAATTGCATTGATAGTGAATGCTCATCTAATATTGGTTATTATACAACCAATGGTTACTGTTCAATGAAAATTCATGCAGAAGGGACTAATATAATAGCCCAAGCTTCTTTACTCAATTTTGAGAAAATTGAAACCTACAAAAACAACTTTAGAATCAAGAACCTTATTTGAGTTATTGACCTTTAATATCACACCCATGAAAAACATTTTATTCCCATCCACATTTATTTTTTTTCTGATAATATCCACCACATCTTTTGCCCAATTGAATCCCGGTGATATTATGATTATTGGATTTATGGGTGATGGTGACGGAACACCTATTCCAACACCGACGGATCCACCCAGCGCAAATTGTGGTGATGGATTTAGCTTTGTATGTATGGTAGATATACCTGCTGGTGAACAAGTTATATTTTCGGAAGAAGAATGGACTACTTCAGGTTTCAATAATGGAGATGAAGGTCATGTAATCTGGACTAACAATACTGGAAGTACCATTAGAGCTGGAAATGTAGTTCAAGTAACTACTCATGGACAACAGGAAGTAACAAGTGGAAATTGTGGAACTTTAATTAGTACAGCAGGAACAGCTATTTTTGGTGACGACGGCGTTCATAATTCACTGATAGCTGATAATTGGGCGTTAAGTAGTTCCAATGAAGAGATTTATGTTTATCAGGGAACCCCGGGAAATCCAACAAACTGGATTTCAGCATTTTTTACTGATGATTTTGGTGTAAATAGTTTTGTTCCTGCTAGTCTAATTGGATTTGTGGTAAATCTAGAATCAATAGATCCCGATGCAGACGTTGCCGTTTATTCTGGAGCTACCGATTGTTCTGAACCGACATCTTGTCTCGCTAATATCATTAATCCAAGCAATTGGTCAACCGATAATGGACCAGGATTTCAATGTTGTGATGCCACTGGAGTTGAGTATCCGGATGATGTTCCCAGTGAATTTGAAGGCTTGTTTTGTCAACCTCCTGTTATTACATGTCCAGCTGATGTTATAACAAATTGTGATGAATCTACAGATCCTGTGACGACTGGAAACCCTACATTTACTGAAGGATGCGGTGTTGTTACGATAACGTTTACGGACACAGAAACAATTGGCGCCTGTGCTAATGAAAAAGTAATTTCAAGGACTTGGAATGCGATAGATGAAGATGGAAATAGTACTATTTGTACTCAAACGATTACGGTAATTGATGAAACTCCACCGACAGCACCACCCCCGCCAGCTGATGTGGCAGTGCAATGTGCAACCGATATTCCTCCTCCAGTTGATTTAACGGCAGCAGATAATTGTAGTGAGGATATTACGGTTAGTCCTACTGAACAAATTATTTCAGGCTCATGTACTAATGATTTCACCCTAATCCGCACATGGACATTTGATGATGGGTGTGGTAACACAAGCAGCGTGAGTCAGACAATCACAATTCAGGACAACACGGTTCCCGTTGCACCATTACCCCCGGCCGATTTGACTCTACAATGTGCTGATGATGTGCCACTTCCTGTTGATTTAACTGCAACTGATAACTGCGATGGTACGATAACAGTTAGTCCAACAGAAACATTAATTCCTGGGGAGTGTGTAAATGATTTTACCATGATTCGCACGTGGACTTTTACCGATGTTTGTGGGAACGCAAGCAGTGTGAGTCAGAAAATAACTGTTGAGGACAATACTGCTCCTGTCGCACCAGTACCTCCTGCAGATCTAACTTTACAATGTGCAGATGATGTGCCTCCGCCAATTGATTTAACAGCAACAGATAATTGTGATGGAGATATTACTGTGAGTCCGACTGCTCAAATTATACCAGGTGTTTGTGCAAATGATTTTGTTATGGTTCGAACCTGGACATTCGCAGATGTCTGTGGCAATACAAGTAGTGTAAGCCAGACAATCACAATTGAGGACAACACCGCACCTATTGCACCAGCACCTCCAGCAGATCTAATATTACAATGTGCAGATGATGTGCCTCCACCAATTGATTTAACAGCAACAGATAATTGTGATGGAGATATTACTGTCAGTCCTACTGCTCAAATTACACCAGGTTCATGTGCTAATGATTTTGTTATGGTTCGAACCTGGACATTCGCAGATGTCTGTGGCAATACAAGTAGTGTAAGCCAGACGATCACTATTGAAGACAACGAAGCACCAGTTGCACCAGCACCTCCAGCAGATGTGACTGTTCAGTGTGCAGACGATTTACCAGCACCAATCGATTTGACAGCGACGGATAACTGTGAGGGGAGCATAACAGTTAGCCCTACAGCGGTTATAACTCCAGGTACTTCTTTGAATGATTTTATCCTAGTTCGAACATGGACATTTGTGGATTTGTGTGGAAATTCAAGCAGCGTAAGTCAAACAATTACTGTTTATGATAATACACCTCCTGTAGCAATTTGCGATAATATCACCATAAATCTTGATGCATCAGGAAATGCATCTATCACTACTTCAGATATTGATGGAGGAAGTTATGACAATTGCACAGCCGGATCAGACCTTATCCTTACTGCTTTTCCTACCAACTTTACAGCAGCAGATATTGGAGTAAATCTTGTCATATTAACAGTAGTTGATGAAAACGGGAACAGTTCAAGCTGTACAGCTGAGGTAATTGTAGATAGACGATTGACAACGATTACATATAACGGAGACCTATCGGGGCAATATTCTGATCAAATAAATTTAAGTGCTAAATTAATTGATGACTTCACTGGCTTAGGATTGCCAGGAAAAACACTCACATTTACTCTTGGTACGCAATCGACCATGGCAATAACGGATGTAACCGGAACCGCATCATCCACACTTATATTAAATCAACCCCCTTCTGTACTTGGTTATTGGTATGATGTAGTGGTAGAATTTACAGGTGATGCAATTTATAAAGAGAGTGATTCATCAGATCCCTTCGATCTGCAAAAGGAGGATGCACGCGCTACTTATACTGGAGTCATGTATGTGTCTACTTCCAGCTCTAAAAGTAGTACAGCAATTGTTACATTAAGCGCAACAATACAGGATATTACTGCTATTCCGGGAAGTGATAAATATGATATGTTCGGTGGTGATATACGAAATGCGGATGTTACATTTATTGATGTTGATAATGGAAATACCCCAATAAGCCCCCCCCTTCCAGTTAAGCTAATTAATCCAGGTAATAAACTCGTTGGAAATGTAGTTTATGAGTGGATCGCGGATATAGGTAATGCTGATTCTGAAACATTTACTATTGGTATTAGTGTAAATAATTATTATGACAGGTATGATCCTTCCGAAAATTCACTGATAACTATTTCCAAACCTTTGGACGACTTTGTTACCGGTGGAGGATTTATTCTACTTGAAAATTCAGGAGGAATCTATGCAGGAGATTTAGGATCCAAAACTAATTTTGGTTTAAATGTTAAATTCAATAAAAAAGGAACTAATCTTCAAGGTAAAGTACTAATATTAGTTAGAAGAACAGAACCTGATGGTGTACACACCTATAGGATAAAAAGTAACAAGTTGAACTCTATGGCAATAAATAATGGGTCGGCAGATGTTACAGGGAAAGCGAATATTGAGGATGTGACAGATCCATACTTTCCAATTTCAGTTGCCGGAAACCAGATATTTGAATTAGAACTCCAGGATAATGGAGAACCAGGAGTTTCAGATCTTATTGGATTTACGCTTTACGGTGATGGCGGCGGACTATTCTTTTCAAGTTATTGGACTGGAATTACTACAATACCACAAACATTGGATGGCGGGAACATCGCTGTTCACAATAGGAGCAATTCCATAGGCAGGATTGATAATTCCGATGAAATATCAAATGAATTGGATGAAATAGTTAATTCCGTTCAATTATCATCGTATCCCAATCCATTCCATAACGAGGCGATAATAGAGTTTATTATCCCATATGATTCAGAAGTCACTGTCGATATTTATACGCTTACTGGTATTAGGTTAAAAACTTTATTTCATGAAAATGTATTAGCAAATAAAACGTATCGGGTCGTATTTGAAAGAGAATTCTTTTCTGATAATATATTTATCTACAAGCTCAACACTGATTTTGGATCTCATTACGGAAAATTGATATCGAGATAAACTAATAATAAACTTGGGTATATATAAAATATTATATATCCAAGTTTAATCCTATTAGTCTACAATCATTTACAAACAAATAATCAAAAATGTTATTGCAGATTAAGAGCAAGCGATTTATTAGAATTAAATTGGGAAGATTTATTTGATAAGAAACAATTAATACCGTATGAGAAAAAAACTCGTAAGAAACGGAGGATAACACTAAACGAAAAATTGATGAACATAGTAAATAAGAAATATCAATTCAGAAATACTGAACTCTTATGTTGTGCCCAGAGCGGGAATCGAACCCGCACGCCCTAAAGGACACATGGCCCTCAACCATGCCTGTCTACCAGTTCCAGCACCTGGGCAATTTAATACTCAAAAGCGCTCCTGTTTCGCAGAATGCAGGATCTACCTCCCCATAGCTACCAGTTCCGCCACGTGCGCAAGGATATTTTCAGGAAGGCAAAGTTAACCTGATTTATTCAAAAACTTTAAACATAATTAAGTTAAAAATATTTTTTAAATATATGATATAAAATTAGATATGTTATCGGGATCTTCAATTCCGCCAGTAAAAAACAGATGCCGGCCATATAAAAAACTCTGTATTATTTCAATATTCGGTATTCACCGATCTGATCAATCCGGACGAAAGTTTTTTTATTTTTTGTCTGATATATTGGTCTGAATTTAGCATCCCAGACAACATCCTCATACTTATAGCTCGTCCGTGCATGAATCACCTGGGAAAATGTATCGTTCATCCCACTGACCATCACCAGAAATTCAGCATCGGCATCATCTAAATCTCTTTTTGAAAAATCTTTGATCGGGCTATTGTCATCAATGGGATGCACAACCGTCCAGGTGAGCGCTAACATATTGATTTTAGTTCTTTCCAGTTCCAATTGGTAAAATTTTCTGACTTCTTTCCCATCCTCTTCCAGCTTCATGGTGAGCAAGACCTTCACTTCCACTTCAAGAATAAGGTTATTTTTTGCATTTGATATTCGGAACATTAATCCCGTTCCTTCCCTATATGGAGCCATCAAAGCGTTTTTTGAAAAAATGATTTTTGAAACCGGCCTGGAAAATCTTCCATAAAGAAGTCCTGCAGCCAGTGCCAGGTACATCATACCGATAAGCATTTCAACCACCGCTACAATACTGGAAATATGATCGATGGGATTAATGCGTCCGTATCCAACGGTAGAAAAGGTCTGGGCACTGAAATAAAATGCTTGAAGAAAATCTTCAGTAAAATCCCCTTTATCTACCACACCAAGCCCGTCGATGCCAATCACCCAATAGATAAAGCCAAAAAAAAGGTTGATGATCACATACGATAAAATCACAAGGACATTAAATTTCCACCAGCTCATTTTGATCAGCTCATGAAAAAAGCTGAGGTGTTTGAAAAATCCCAATCCCGTACGTACCACATTCAATGAACCGTCTTTATTGACCAGCCGTTCAGGTTGATCTTCGGGATTGACACCGAATCCGGAATCTGTATATTCTTTGAAGGATTTGAAAAACTTGATCATCGTTTGATTATTCCAATTTTTGTGCATTTATGGGATGCTAAAATAAACAATTGGGTATAATTATTTCAAAACCCAGAGAGAATCAGTATAATAATTTCGATGATCGAAGAAATGCTTTTTTATTTTGAAACCTGAATTATCGGCTAATCTTTTAATGTCACTCATTGAATATTTCTGAGAAACTTCTGTAAAAATCGGCTCCCATTGATAGAACGTAAAAGTTTGATGCAAAGCGTTGATTTTTACTACCATATCTTCCAGACAAATGAGGTAACTTTTAGTTTCACCTGTCTGTGGATTATAAGTCGGATAATGTTTAAATTTCTTTATATCAAAATCTGCGTCAAGTTCCTTATTGATCCTTTTGAGGAGGTTAAGATTGAAATCTCTGGTAACACCCTGTTTATCATTATATGCTTCAAGAATGATCACCGGATCTTTTTTCAGATCAAATCCAATTAATAAAATATCATTTTGTGACATATCAGCCGCAATATGTCGTAAAAACGGAATGGCATTGTCACCACTGAAGTTGCCAATGTTGGATCCAAGGAATAAAATGATCTTTTTGTCAAAATCTACTTTATTGAGGTCTTCCAATGCATGAAAATAGTCATCACAAATCGCATGAATCTGAAGGGTAGGAAAAATTTCCTTAAGATTTGTAGTCAAATTTTTCAGTACATTTTGAGAAATATCAATTGGGATATATTTAAAATCAACTTTTTGATCTACAAAATATTCAATTAGTACTTTGGTCTTTAAACCGTCACCGGCACCAAATTCTATCAAATCAAATCTTTCCCCTTCCGGAGAAAAATATTTAAGTAATTCAGTTTTCTGATTAAGAAATATATCATATTCACAATTTGTAAGATAATACTCCTCCAGCGACATTATCCGCTGGAAAATCTTATCTCCAATTTCATCGTAGAAATATTTGGAATGTAAATATTTAGGTTTGGAAGATAAACCTTCACGGACATCCTCGGCGAATTGGTTATTCATGGAAAGTTATTTGATTGATTCTGCGAGGCGGATTCCGGTAAATTGCCATCGTAAATGAGGATGGAAAAAATTTCTGTATGTAGGTCTGATATGCTTTACAGAAGTAACGCAGGAACCTCCCCTGAGAACCATTTGATTTACCATAAACTTACCGTTATATTCACCGATAGCACCTTCAGATTCTTTAAATCCCGGATAGGGTAAATAGGCACTTGCAGTCCATTCCCATGCATCTCCAAAAAATTGTTTGGATCCACCCAAAGGAGGTAAAGCTCTGAAATTCCCATTTTCAACAAAATTAGATCCCTTAACTGGTCCTGGTTCAAACTTCAATGCGGCCACCTCCCATTCAAATTCTGTCAACAGTCTTTTTCTTTTCCACCTGGCATACGCATCAGCTTCAAAATAACTGATATGTGTTACAGGCTCATCTTGATTCAGCTCTTCTAAACCTGACAAAGTGTACACGAACCATGTATCATCGATTCGATGCCAGTATTGAGGGGCATGGATGTTGTTCATTTTAACCCACTCCCATCCTTCCGATAACCAGAAGTTAAATCGACTATACCCCCCTTCATCCATGAACTCCAGGTATTCCCTGTTCGTAATTAACCTGTCCTGAAACTTGAAAGGATGAAGAAATACTTTATGCACACCTAGTTCATTATCAAAACTAAATCCTTTTCCATTAAATCCAATTTCATAAATACCTTCTTCGATACCAATAAAATTTTCTTTTTTATTGGTAACCTCATCCTCCTTGGGAATAAAATCTTTATATACCGGGAACATAGGATTTTGACCCAATATGAATTTAAAATCAGTAATGAGTAATTCTTGATGCTGTTGTTCATGTTGCAGACCAAGTTCAAGGATATATCCTAATTTATCATCTATTTTATCCGAATTGTTCTTCAAAAATTTAATCATGTGATCTTCAACATATTCCCTGTATAGTATGATTTCATTCACTGTCGGCCGGGTCATGTAGCCTCGATTTGGACGTTGAACCCTGTCACCTACGCTTTCATAATAACTGTTAAACAAATAATTATATCTTTTATCAAATTCGGTATAGTTGTCACCATAATTTTCAAGTACAAGCGCCTCATAAAACCAGGTAGTATGTCCAAGGTGCCATTTTGGGGGGCTTACATCAGTTACCGGCTGTGCCACAAAATCCTCAACTGCAAGTGGTTTACATAGTTCGATGGTTTGTTTCCGGATGGATTGAAACCGTTTTATAAAATTTTTGATATCATCAATTTTCATAGTAAAGTTGTTTATCTATTAAATTGGAGGATATTCCTATTAATTCAAAATTTATTTTGGATGATTTCTTATCTTTATTATTATATGGATTCAATATTTCATTTTCTTGTTTTGAAAAAATCAAAAGGGTGATAACCTTCGAAAAAGCAATTTAAAAGGATATTTTCAACAAAGAATTGGCCTTGATCCGGACCGGTTCACTGAACAGGATCGTTTTTCCTTTAATTTCAAAGTCAATTTCTTTGTCTTCATGGATTACTGACCGGATCGTAACGTTACCAATGTCGATCGATTTCAGCTCCAGCATCCCATAGGTCACAACTAGGTCAGCCACCCTGGAATCAATCCTGAAACTACCCCATGCCGTTGCGCATGACCAGAATGTGCTGAAATTATTCTTGTTAATTTTCGGATGGAAAGCGGTGTGAAAACGGATACCATCATATTCAAAACCACTTAATGCAGGCAGAATTGACCAAGCAGCTAGTGAGCGTGCATAGTACATACCCGATTCAATCTCTCCCCATGGGTTTCTGTTAAAACCGCGATATCTATCCCGGATGGCCTTGACAATTTCAAGCCCTTCCTCAACCAGACCAGCATGGATCATATTGGTGGCAGCCCCATATTCGATGCCAGTCCAGACCTCATCAGCATAGACAAACGGTATACGTGGCCGATTTCCGTTCGGCCAGGTGCAGATAACAACCCCAGACTCGTTATTTACAGCAAATATTCTCTGAACATTATCAAATTCTGAAAAGTCAGAAATGAAGTTATTCCGATAAACTGATAACATTGCTTCCCTCACCCGCGAGGAATCGATAACAAATCCGAGGCCCGCATTAAAAGCGATATACTGTCCCAGGAGTTGATCTGTCAGGCATCCATCAACAAACTGATATTTTGGAAGAATATTTCCTTCAGCATCCGGAGGGGATTTGAGCCGTTCCGGAATATTGATACCATCCACCACCTCCACTTTCTGAATATAATAGGATCCGTTCCACAGCAAAGAATCATACAAAGCCAATCCCCGGGCGTATAATCTTTCATATTCTTTCGATTTTTCAGGTTCATCCATAACCAGGGCCATTTCACTGCATGCCTTAAGAGCAGCCAGGTAAAGTGATCCGGTCATCATATTCGGACCAAAAAAATTGATATCGTATGTATTATGCTGATTCCCCCGCATGATACCTTCCCGGTTGGGATCCCATGGTATCAGTGCATTTTCCTGCCAGGCATATTTTCCTTCAACTTTTCCGGACCCTTTCCAGGCAAATTCAAGTGCAGCCTTTACCTTGGGCCACAACCGGGCCAACCATTCTGAATCTCCGGAATTTTTCCATTCCCTGTATACCCGTACGATATTGCCCATCTGTCCATCAGCAGCCACAGCAGTAAACCAATAATCACTTAGTGGGAAAACCGTTCGGAAACATTGATAACCGTTATCGAAGGTATCATGTAAAAAGGAAACCTCCCTTACCTTTTGTTCTAAATCGGGGAACAAAGCGGCCATCGTTTGTGCGTAATTCCATACATGTGAACAATTTCCCGGACAACATCCCGAATCCGGACCCAATCCTTCAAATCCATGTACCCAACCCTCTTCCGTCCGCATCAGAAGGTTGGTCTTAAGTGCGGCGGTATTGGCTGAAACCGCGTCAATCACAAAATCAGGATAACTGCTTCGAAAAAGATGGTCAACATATTGACAGGTTAAATCGTACAACATCTCCTCATCCCGACTGAATTGAATAAGAACATCAGCCGAAGATTTATATTTTGTACTGTAATAGTTACTGATCGGGCTATTCGAAATATCATCATTCCCGAAAGCATGTGAACTTTCAAGAATTCTATTGGGAATATACCAGGAAAGATAAAAAGGAATGGTGATTTTTTCTCCCGGAGATAATATTGCGTGGGAGTTTATACAGCCAACAATCGTCTGTTGCCCGCTCCCATACCAATTACTACCCCGCCAGACCACTGATTCCTTCCGTTCTTTCAGACGTCCGTCCACTGCAAAATCTTCCCAGAAGACAGTAGCATCATCCCACCAGGCTCCTTCATACCAGGCTGTCTGCAAATCTGTTGATTTAAAATCTGTCGCCATCAATAAATCACCATAATAAGGCGATTCCGTATTTTCCCGGTTTTCAAACAACACACCTTTGAAACCAGTCATATTATAGCAGCTGTTTTTATTCCCACGATTCGTAAGACCACCTTCATCAGTCTGATTTTTAAGCGGATTTCCCAGGTTAAGAGCTATAGAAAAAGATATTTCCCTGTTGCTGGTATTTTCAACTGTCCAAAGAAATACGGCGATAGGAATGCTACTTTTTTCTGTGTTCAGTGGAATGAGAGGATTATAAAACTCTCCCGTAATATTTAAAGGTACAGCCGGATCAATCAGATCCAATTGGATAAACGGATATCTTGCTTTAAAACGGGCTTCTTTAAAACGGGGGATCCCTTCAAGTTGTCTTCTGGATATTCCGTAAGACCCCGAGGTGCTTACAGGTACGTTCCCTTCGAGTATCCTTGCCTGTGCCTGTTGATCTTTCTCCTGATACCATAATGAAAAAAAGGTCATATATGGTTGCTCATCCATTGCTGAACGATTAAAAATCTCGAGTGATTTGATATTTCCTCTTCCACCGATCAGAACGTCACCTGTACCAATGCCTCCAACCGGTACTGCAATATTTATTAATGAATCACCTGTATAAATAATAGTCTTATCGCTGTCGATATGTTCAGTGAATTCGGGAACCTGTTGACAACCGAAAGATAAAAGGATCAGTAAAAAAATATTACGATTCATTTTTTACCAATAGTTATCCCTGGCCAGGAATCGGTACGGAATGGATTAGCAGGTAGTCCTTCCTGGTTATATAAATTCAGGTCATGTGGATTATCCGCCCATCCGTAACGTACTGCTGCAGGATTATCTACTTTCTCTGAATAAACAACCACAGTGTGATCATCAATCAGATCCGCCTTGGCCCAAAAAAAATTCCGATCGTCCCCAGCGATAGTAAATCCTTTCAGGTATCCATAGGGATCATGAACTTTCAAACCTGAACCAATATGATCAAATTCAATGTAAACCTTATTCCCTTCGACATGCATCGACTTGTACATCGGTCCGGAGAAAACTATGTCCTTATCATAGGCAATTTTCAAAGCTCCCTTAGCAAGCCGTCTCCCTACATCCTGTTTATTCCTGGGGTGAATATCTTCTGCTTCCCCAATGTCAATAGCCGATGCCATGGCCGTATTGGGCAGGTTAAGTGTCAAAGTTTGTGCTTCCCGCAATTCAGCCCATTCACTTTCTGATGGTAATGCTTTCGGTTCCATAAAATTGGCCAGTTGAACAAATAAAAATGGGAAATCACCCTGTCCCCAATGTTTTCTCCAGTCTTCAATCATCTGCCTGAATATCCGGCGATATTGATACGCCCTGCTTGCATTTGACTCTCCCTGATACCAGATTGCACCCTTGATACCATAAGGGATCAAGGGATTGATCATTGCATTATATAGCAAAGTAGGAAAACTGTTTGGGCCAAAGGTAGTTTGTGGCGGACTGGACGGCATTTTATCAGTACCAACCTTGTAAAACCAGTCACCAGCCAGCGATGCCCGGAAAGGATCCGCCTTCACATACATCTGGTTTTGATCACCCCATATACCACCTCCACCACGATAATCCTCCACACGGACAACAATTATGTTATCCCCTACTTTCAGAAAGTTCGGATCAACATCATACTTCCTGTTCCAGTTATAATGATTAAAAATCTGTCCAACCAATTGACCATTGATCCATACCATATCACTATCATCGATCGGTCCTAAATTTATTTCAACGCCTTTTTGTACAATATCTGGCGTCAGCTGAAAGGACCGGGAAAACCAGACTACACCGTCAACTTCCTGTAATCCCGCGTCCTCCCAGAGAGTTGGCAAGGTCATCATATCCCAGGTATTAAAGTTGGTGTTCGGATCAGCCCAAATGTACATTTCATCTTCAAAACCGGCGTCCATTTTTCTTAAGGCCTGCTGCCACTCCTCAAATTCTTTTTCAAGTTTTTCGTTTGCCTCCGGAATATTTAGATTTTCCAGTACCAGCAACCGGTCTTTGAAATCAGGGTCCTGTGAGATGGTCTCTTTACTGGTCCATGATTCAGCCACCGTCCCTCCCCAGGTTGTGTTGATCAAGCCGACAGGTACATTCAATTCCCTATATAATTCCCTGCCAAAAAAATATCCTACCGCTGAAAAAGGAGGCAAATTTTCCGAATTACAAGGCAACCATTCTGCCGGATCAGTATTATCCAGAGGTCTGGAGCTGATCTTATTCGGTACACTAAACAACCTGATCTCAGGATAATTGGCATTGGCAATTTCAATCTCAGCATCATTTGACCTGCTGACTGACCACTCCATATTCGACTGTCCGGAACATATCCAGACATCTCCCATTAAAATGTCAGTTAACAGGATCTCATTTTTCCCCTTTATTTTCATTTCATAAGGTCCGCCGGCGGGTATTGGCTCCAATTCCAGCACCCAGATACCCTCTCGACTGGTCCTGGTACTTCTTTTCTGATCATTTAAAGTAACAGTTACTCTTTCACCAGGATCAGCCCATCCCCAAATGGAAAGATGTATATCACGTTGAAGTACCATATTGGAACTGAATATATGTGGTAGCGTTATGTCAGCCTTTACAAAAGAAAAGATCAAACTAAAAATGAGTAATATTAACGAACGAGAAAGTCTCATAGTGATAATTATTTTAGTTATACAGCAAAAATTCTTTTGAATTTACAAATAACCCATTGTAAGTCCAATAGAGCAAAATACTTATAAACTACCTCCTAAATAATAAATGACTTTTCAAAATTTACTTCTCACTTTAATACTCTTTTTTGGATTTTTTTTTGATTAATTTTAGACATCTCATTTTTTAATTAAGATAAAACATTACCTCTATTATGGATATCCCAGAATTTGAAAAAAAGGTAAAAAAGTTATTCGAAGATCATGAAAGACTTATCACCCGTAAAAACACGAAAAAAACTTATTCCTACGGTATTTATGAAAAATATGAATACCCGGTAGTAACCGATAAACACACTCCTGTTTTCTGGCGCTATGACCTGGATCCTGAAAGCAATCCATTTCTACTCGAACGTATGGGGATCAATGCGACTTTTAATCCCGGAGCCATTGGAATAGGTGAAAAAATTTATCTGGCGCTTCGGGTGGAAGGCTGGGACCGTAAATCATTTTTTGCCATCGCAGAAAGTGAAACTGGTACTGATCAATTCAGATTCTGGGATACACCAATCGAACTTCCACAGACAGCTGATCCTGATACAAATGTGTATGATATTCGCCTTGTGAAACATGAAGATGGATGGATTTATGGACTTTTCTGTACTGAAAGAAAGGATCCGAATGCACCTCCAGGTGATGAACATTCTGCAATAGCACAGTGTGGTATCATCAGAAGTAAGGATCTAAAAAATTGGGACCGATTGCCGGATCTTAAAACGCCATCTCCGCAACAACGTAACTGTGTGCTTCATCCCGAATTTGTCAACGGGAAATACGCATTTTATACCCGGCCACAGGAAGGATTTATAGAAACCGGAAAAGGTAGTGGCATCGGATGGGGATTATGTGATAATATTGAAAATGCCATCATTCAAAAGGAAATCATTATAGATCCCAAACTATACCATACGGTAAATGAACTTAAGAACGGACAGGGACCGGCACCAATAAAAACGGATAAAGGCTGGTTGCATCTGGCTCATGGCGTCAGGAACACTGCGGCGGGCTTGCGGTATGTCCTTTATATGTTCCTGACAGACCTTAGAGATCCATGGAAAATCATTAAAAAACCTGGTGGATATTTCTTGGCTCCCGAAGATGAGGAACGGGTGGGTGATGTTTCCAACGTAGTTTTCTCCAATGCCTGGGTGGAAAAGGATAATGGGGATGTATTTATTTATTACGCATCCTCTGATACACGCTCTCATGTTGCAACGACTACAAAAGAAAAATTACTGGATTATGTTTTAAATACGCCAGAGGATGCAAGGTTTTCGGCTGATTGTGTAAAACAACGAATCTCACTTATCCAAAAGAATCTTGAGATCATGAAGACAATGGGGAAGTAAGAAATGGATTGATTAGCGATATAAGATTCGCGAGGTGTGATTTGCGATAAGTCAATGCCTAAATAACGTTGACCCTTTTTAAAAGATAAGCTCAATTCATTCTTTAAAATTTAAATCTATTAATTATTATTTCTTATTATAAGCATCCACCGCATTCCGCACGGAACCATATTGCATTAACATTTTGGCAGCATCTTCCCTGGATATGCCCAGTTCTTCCATGATCATACGTGTTCCCCGTTCTATCAACTTGGTATTACTCAATTGCATATCTACCATTTTATTTCCTTTGACCCTCCCCAGTTTGATCATTACAGAAGTAGATATCATGTTGAGGACGAGTTTCTGGGCTGTCCCTGCTTTCATTCGTGTACTACCTGTCACAAACTCAGGACCTACGATCACTTCAATAGGATACTCAGATGTCGCTGCTAATTTGGTATTTAGATTGCAGGTAATACAACCGGTCACCAATCCTTCCTTCCGGGCACGTTCGACCGCTCCGATCACATACGGCGTTCGTCCACTTGCGGCGATACCAATAACGACATCTCTTGGGGAGATTTCATACTCCTGCAAATCTTTCCAGCTCAATTCAGAGTCATCTTCAGCAAATTCAACAGCTTTACGAATGGCCTGGTCACCTCCAGCCATGATTCCTATTACGAGCCCGTGGGGCACACCATATGTAGGAGGGCATTCTGAAGCATCTACTATTCCAAGCCGGCCACTGGTTCCGGCACCCACATAAAATAAACGTCCTCCCTCCATCATCTTTTCTACAACTCTTGGAATGAGCTTTTCCATCTGTGGAATTGCATTTTTCACAGCATGCGGAACTCTCATATCTTCCCTGTTGATATTGACCAGCAGATCGTGAATATTCATTTTTTCCAGATCGCTATAATTACTTGGTGACTCCGTAATACTCATGGTGTGTAATTAAAGTTCAGTAAATGGTATTCAATTAATCCATTAATAGGAGCATCCTCAATTTTGCCTAATTCGAGATTTTTTGATTCCAGAACATCTTTTAATATTTTTTTAAATCCTTGGGCAATAGATCCCACAAAATGAATGCGATATTGCCTTGCTTCCTGGTAGCGTGTGATATAATGCAAGGTAAAATCTTCAAAACTTTGATAAATCAATTTCTTTATGTAGTCGTTCTCTTTATTATCGTGAATGAATTTGGAAAATTCAGCGAGATAACGGCTAGGCATGGGTTTACGGTTTACATTCTCCAGTATAATTTCTTTGGTAATACCCAGATCATGTCTAATGATATTGATCATTTCTTCAGGCATTTCCTCACGCAAATAATCCTTCACCAGTTGTTTGCCCATATAAGCTCCACTGCCTTCATCAGCAAGAATAAATCCCAGCGAAGGAATTGATTTTGTAATTCTTTCACCATTGTATACACATGATCCGGATCCAGTTCCCAGAATACAGGCTATGCCTGGCTGGCTTATACATGTTGCCCTGGCAGCCCCTAACAGGTCATTATTTATCTCAATCTCTGAATTCGGATAACATGTTTTTATACCCTTAAGTATCATCATCTTTTTTTCTTCAGAAGAACATCCGGCACCATAAAAGTAGATGGCTTTTATGTTCTTTTTATTTAGCTGATTTTTCGCCTCTAGAATTTCTTTATAGATATCCTCCTCGTTCATATATTGCGGATTGATCCCGCCCGTTTTTGCAACCTCAATATTTCCTATTCCGTCCGTACATTTCCAGTCTGTTTTTGTCGATCCGCTGTCTGCTATCAGTATCACTTTTTTTATTATTTAGCGTTTAAATCAGGATTTTCATCTGGAGGTTCACAAAACCATATTAATTGTTCTTCCGCCGATAATCCCTCAGGAAGATCCCCGGTATTGGGATGTGTTTTTTCAAAAATCTCAATCATCCTTTGTTGCAGATTTTTTAAAATATCCTGGTTTGAGGATATGTTTGACACATCGTGCCATTCAAATGGATCATCATGAAGGTTATAAAGTCGATGCCTTATTCCGGAAGGTTTGTTTCCGGTAGCATATCCCTGCGCCAGGTCATGTTTACCAGATGTAAAGATATATTTCCATTCATCGGTCCTTACCATGGCCTTATTATCAGCCAGGAATTCCGAAAATACAATATCCTTAAATTCCTCCATTTCCTGAATAAAAAAAGGACGAAGCGATATACCGTGTATTTTTTCCATGGGGTTTAATCCAAGGAAATCCATAATGGTTGGCGCAACATCAATGAATTCAACTATTTCGTCCCGTTTATGCTGACCAGGTTCAAAAGATCCTGCCCTGATGATTAATGGTGCTTTTACCGCTTCTTCCCACATCATATGTTTTTCAAATCTTTTGTGATGATTTAACAGGTATCCATGATCACCAAGGTAAACGACCAGTGTTTGATCAGCAAGACCTGTATCTTCAATACTTTTTAATATCAGGCCGATATTTTTATCAAGATATTCCACAGAAGTATAATAGGCTGAAATAATACCTTTTTTCTCCGCATCGGTAAGATCTTTAAATACAAGTGGTATAAATTCTTCATCTTCTAAAGATCCCTGGGGTAATGGCATATCATCCGGATCGTATCGGTTTCTGTACTCGATAGGAAAATTAAATGGAGAATGGGGCTCGTGGAAGCCCACCCAGAGGCAAAACCTGTTATCCTTATTGTTTTGTATGAATTCAACTGCCTTTTCGGCATAGAATGTTCCAATATCATCATGGTCATAATATGCTGAAGGCAGGGCCTCAGCATTCAACCAAATCCTTGCATGATCTCTGAATGGTTTCCATGGAGGTCGGATATCAATGGAATCCGGTGGGATTCCCGGAGGATTGTTCTCTAGATATTCATAATAATCACTTCTTTCAATTTTTACATCAAATCCATGATTCAGGTTATTGTTAAAGTGATTTTTGCCAATAATGGCCGAAATAAATCCATAATTTTTCAAATGATCAGCTATCGTAATCTGCTCCTCAGGAAATGAGGTTGTCAGTAAAGTAACTCCGGAAGCATGTGGATATTTTCCAGTTAATAAACTCTGTCTGGAGGCACTGCATAAAGGTGAATTGGCAAAAGCATTTGAAAATAGTATGCCCTGTTGTGATAATCGATCCAGATTTGGTGTTTTTATCAGTTCATTACCAAGGCTTCCTAAAACATGATTGGCATGATCGTCGCCGATAATAACTACTACATTCCTGAGCGCTTTAAGAGGATAGGTTGTAGTCTGTTTTTGTTTGTTACATCCAGTAACGACAAGCACAAGTACATAAAAAAACAATAAAAGCACGGATTCTGGCTTCTTCATGGTTTACATCTTTTTTAACTAAAAAATTGGAACAAAATTAATAAATATGAAACTGATTTTGTTAAATTTCAAATAAATCGCTTTTAAGGACCATCCCATTTTTACCATGGATAAAACTTCATTCTTTCAGGATGTATACGATGTTGTCAGATTGATCCCGAAAGGAAGAGTCACAAGTTATGGCGCCATAGCAAATTATCTTGGTACAAAAGGCAGTTCTCGTATGGTGGGTTGGGCGCTGAACAGTTCTATCGGAAAGGATATTCCAGCCCATCGTGTTGTGAACAGGAGTGGATTATTAACCGGTAAAAAACATTTCGGTGATCCAAACAGGATGCAGGAACTACTCGAAAAGGAAGGAATTAAGGTAAAAAACAACCAGGTGCAGGATTTTGATAAACTTTTATGGGATCCTATAAAGGAGTTATTTTAGCTCCCTTTTTAGTGATTAATAACAAGCCGATAAATGTAATTAATCCATTCAATATAAGTACTTCAAATCCGAACTTATATCCCCAGAATAAGGTTTCAGAATTCAGACTTATCAGATAGGCCAGTACAGGTGATATAATAGCAATTATCGGCACATATTTATCCTTTACCGTTTTTTTAGTAAATAATCCAAAAAAATACAATCCAAGCAGTGGCCCATAGGTATATCCAGCAACCGTAAAAACTGCAGAAATAACACTATCGTTATTAATAAGCCTGAAAATGACAATCACAAGAAATAAAATAAAACTGAAGGCTATATGGACCTTTAGACGGGTATTTTTCTGTTTTTTTTCAGATTTGCCATCCAGGTTTAGAAAATCCACACAAAATGCAGTTGTCAAAGCTGTCAATGCAGAATCAGCGCTTGAGAATGCTGCTGCTATAATCCCCAGCAGAAATACAATTCCTATAAATACCGTAAAATGATTAAGCGCGAGAATTGGATACAGATCATCTGACCTCTGCGGCAAACTTATACCATTCTGTTCTGCATAAATATATAGTAATAATCCAAGGCTTAAGAATAAAAAATTCACTGGTACCAGAATGGCACTGAACCAGTACATGTTTTTTTTAGCATCTTTTAAACTTTTGCAGGTCAGGTTTTTCTGCATCATATTCTGATCAAGTCCTGTCATCACAACAACAATAAATGCACCTGCAAAAAACTGTTTCCAGAAATATTTGGAACTTATCCAATCCCAGAAAAAAATTTTAGAAAACTGATGGTCATTGATCAGGTTGGTATAGTCCTTAAAAGAAAGATTTAATTCCTTAACCAGGAAATAAATGGTAATGGCAACAGCAAGCAACATAAAAAATGTCTGTAAGGTATCGGTCCAGACGATGGTTTTGATACCCGACCTGAAGGTGTAGGCCCAGATCAAGAGAATAGTAACAGTGACTGTAACTATAAAAGGAATTCCAAAGGAATCGAAAAAAGCAATCTGCAGAACACCGGCCACGAGGAACAACCGAAGGGAAGCACCCATGGTCTGGGACATTAGGAAAAAAAGTGACCCGGTTTTATACGTCCTGATTCCATATCTTTTGACCAGGTAAGTATAGATAGAGACCAGTTTCAATCGATAATATAATGGCATCAGCACATTGGCGATGATAAAATAACCTAGTAGATAGCCAATAACAATCTGAAAATAGGAAAATGCCCTGTAGGCTGGTTCAGTATCTGAGATTGGAGAGCCAACTTCCCCAGGTATGGAAATAAATGTAACACCCGAGAGGGAAGCACCGATCATACCAAAAGCAACTACAAACCAGGGAGATTGCCGGTTCCCGGTAAAAAAGGTTTCATTGCTTGAATTCCTGGATGTAAACCATGAAATAATAACCAGAACTAAAAAATAGGCCGCGATTATAGTGAATACTAAAATTGGATTCATGAATTCAATTTGAAGTGCCAAAAATGAATATTTTTTTTATCTTTGTGAAAACTATGTGACTTATATTTCCCAGGTGAACATGAGTTTACATTATCAGGAAGAAGAATTAGTTGATGTATTGGAAGATCAGGATGATCTTGAACCAAAAAATCTAATCGTTTTTAATGATGATTACAACACTTTTGATCATGTAATCAATACACTTGTTAAAATATGCAAACATACCTACCAGCAGGCTGAGCAATGCACCTGGTTAATACACTACAGAGGAAAATGTACCGTCAAAACCGGATCATTCAGAAAGCTTCGGCCAATGAGGGATGGAATATGCAACGCGGGTATTGATGCAAGGATTTTTTAAAGAATTTCCAAATCAAAATGATCAATTATGGAGTTTCTTTATTAAAAATATTTTTATTTAAATTCAGCGCTATACTTCCCACAAGCACAAATGTATTCTGACTATTGTTTTCGCCCGAATTATAAATATCGTCTGCAGCAGTAAAACTTCTTGCTTCAAATCGACATTTGACATAGGGAACCGGTATATAATCAAATGTTACTCCCAGATTGCTGTTTTTAAATCCATTGGGTGTCCCGGTAGACACAAGAATTTCCTTGTTATCATTAAAGTGTTCGATCCTGCCTGCTATATGAAATCGTTGATTGATACGGAATTGAAACAACCCCATAATGCCAAAAATATGTCCCTGGTCAGAATTATCCCATTGTTCCTGAGTACCATAATCAACCGAAGCGGCTACATGCCAGGCTTCATCTATTTTAAACCTGGTATAAAAATTATTATAAAAGCGAATTTTCTTTTGTCCACTGACCGTGCTCTCATTTCCAAGATAATTGCTATAATTCAGTTCAAGTTCATCCAGTGGTCTGAAATTTAACTGGATTCCTGCTGATTTTGCACTATTCGTTTCTGCAATATTCTGCCATCCATTCAATACCAGAAATTTAACATCGAATTGATCATTAACCATCCATGATAATTGAATACCTGTTTGATAATATGGTGTATTTTCTGCAAGCAATGAATGTGTATACATTTCATTATCAAAGGAAAAAGTGTTCCCATATCCTATATGGCCTGGCAAAATACCCGCATCTATCCATAATTTTTCAATAATTCTCACACCTGCATTGGCCTCAGCAATAAGTCTTGTAAGATCATTAGGTTCTAATGCATAGTTAAATTGAGGATAGGTGCCCGTATGTAAAGCCAGGTTGGCTCTGATTTTTTCCTGATTAAAGCTGGCCTTAATAAAGCCCCAGTTCAGGTTAAATTCATTATGCCGCGCAGCCTGTGTAACATATTGCCTGTCACCATCAAGTGGCTTGTTAAAGTCATATGCATAGTATAGATCAATACCTGCACTGAAACTTAAGGGGAAATTATCTTGTGAATATAACTGAAAAGTAATGGCTAAAATACTGATGATTAATCCGATTAATTTTTTCATGATAAAAAATTTTAACTAAATAATAACATGAAATGACATGTTGTTTACTTTGTATTTCAAGAATGCTGGAATAATTTTACGTCAATACTAATTTTTCGAAAATTTAGTAAAACTTTTTAAAGAGTTAATACCTATTAATCAGATTATTTAATTTTATCCATAGCAAATCTAGTCTAATATATCAGGGTAAATGGACGACATATTATCAAATCGGATCACTGCACTGGAGGAATCTGCCACCATTGTAATGGCACAAAAAGCGAGGGAGCTAAAAGCAGAGGGAAAAGATATTATCAGTTTAAGTCTTGGGGAACCTGACTTTAAAACACCAAAACATATCCAGGAAGAGGCCAAAAAGGCAATCGACGAGGAAAAATATTTTGCCTATCCACCAGTACCCGGATACCCTGACCTCAGAAAAGCCATTGCCGATAAATTAATCCGGGAAAATCATATTGAAACAACGCCGGAACAGATTGTGGTTTCTAACGGGGCCAAACATTCAATTGCCAATGTATTCATGAGCCTTTTGAATCCGGGGGATGAGGTAATCGTTTTCGGACCTTACTGGGTGAGCTATGTAGCGATTATTAAATTGGCCGAAGGCGTACCCGTAATCCTCGATGGAACCCTTGAGAATGGATATAAGGTAACGGCCAAACAGGTTGAAGGGGCCCTGACGGAAAAAACCAGGGCCGTCATTTATTCCTCTCCCTGTAATCCAACAGGTGCTGTTTTCAGTCGTGAAGAATTAAAAAGCATCGCCGGAGTACTTTCAAAAAGAAAAGATGTTTATGTGATCGCTGATGAGATCTATGAATATATCAACTTCACAGGAGAGCATGTCAGTATGGGATCTTTCCCGGAAATGAAAAACAATACAATCACGGTCAACGGATTTTCAAAAGGATTTGCCATGACAGGTTGGCGGGTAGGTTACTTGTCCGGGCCACTCTGGCTCGCCAAAGCCTGCGATAAAATGCAGGGGCAGTTCACTTCAGGTATTTGTACCATTGCTCAAAGGGCTGCGCTTGCTGGCCTTACAGGAGATTTGACACCCACCCGATATATGGGCAATACCTATCTGAAAAGAAGGGATATGGTACTGGACATGCTGAAGGAAATACCCGGACTGAAAATACCAATCCCTGAAGGAGCGTTTTATTTCTTCCCGGATTTCAGTTTTTATTTCGGTAAATCCGATGGGCAGACTACCATCAAGGATGCCAATGATCTATGTATGTATATATTGAATGATGCGCTTGTATCCACTGTATCCGGTCATGCTTTCGGAGCTCCGGATTGTATCCGTCTCTCATACGCTGCATCTGATGATGATCTTAAAAAATCGATCAAAAGGATCAAGGAATCGCTGGCTAAACTCAAATAGATGTCACTGGGATCAATTAATGAAATATTTTCTTCTTTTAACCATCAGAAAATACTGATCATTGGGGATGTGATGCTTGATTCCTATGTATGGGGGAATGTTGAACGTATATCCCCGGAAGCACCAGTGCCGGTTGTACAGGTAAAAAAGAAGGAAAAAAGACTGGGGGGGGCAGGTAATGTCGCAAAAAATATAGTTGCACTTGGTGCCCAACCTTTATTATGTACGGTGATAGGCGATGATCTGGAGGGAAGATATCTTTTAGAACTACTTGACGAAAGAGGGATTTCAAAAGAAGGTGTTGTGTCCAGTGAATCGAGGATCACCACCATCAAAGAAAGATTTCTTTCCGGATCGCAACACATCCTCCGCGTAGACGAAGAACAGGTACATGACCTGACCATCGATGAAAAGAGGCGACTGAAAAAGAAGATTAGAAAACTCCTGCCGGAAACCCAGGCAGTTATTTTTGAGGATTATGATAAGGGTATATTGGACAAGGATATCATACGGTTTACTATTCAATTGGCCAATGAGTTAAAAATCCCGACCATTGTAGATCCCAAAAGAAAGAACTTTAATAGTTATAAACATGCTACCCTGTTCAAACCCAACCTGAAAGAGATCAGGGAAGGACTTAAGATAGACCTCGAGAAGGATGATATAAACGGGTTGAAGGAGGCAGTAAATATCCTTAAGATGAAGTTGGAAGTAGATAATATACTGGTGACCCTTTCAGATAAGGGTGTCTTACTCTCAACCAACCATCATGATCATTTTTTTCCTGCCCACGTCAGATCAATTTCGGATGTTTCGGGAGCCGGGGATACCGTGGTAAGCATAGCCGCACTTTGTTACAGCCTTCATCTGCCCCCGAAATTTACAGCGGCACTGAGTAACCTGGGAGGAGGCATCGTTTGTGAATACCAGGGGGTGGTCGCCATTGACCGGGAAAGATTGCTTGAAGAGGCCAAAATAAACAAGCTGGAGATTTCCTGATTGGATACATTCACTTAAAGAACAATTAGGGATGACATCTCTTCGAGAGATGTCATCCCTAATTATTCCAAATGGTGTTATTATTGAGTTTTCAACCAGCCAGATCCTGACAGGCCTTATAGAGGTTCTCAACAAGGGTTGGGATTTTATCCTTCGGGGTTGCCGAGAATGCCAGCCTGATTACATTGCCGAAAACGATCACCCCCGTACTGTATTTTTCCAGCAGGTGCTGCCGGATCTTTTCAGCCTCCAATCCTGGTTTGATAGCCACGCACATGAAGTATCCCGAGTTGAATGGTAGAGGTTCAAAATACTTTGTATAGGCTTCATTTTTAAAACAGTCTTTCAGGATGTCATAACGGGCCTTAAGGATGTTGTATTTCTTTTTCTTTGTTGCCACGTATGTATCGGTGAGATAAACCTTCTGTAAAAGGCTCTGGGACAAGTGACTGATATTGGAAATATTACCCCTGATGGCGCCTGCTGTTTTAGCCTCCAAAGCTTCATACAGTTCGGGGATTCCTCCTTTCACGCCATAAGTAATAAATCCAACCCTGAAACCCCAGACATAATCCTCTTTGGTCGCTCCATCAAGTTTGACTGCCAGGAGGTTTTCATGTAATCCTGCCAGTTTTACGAAGATCGATTCGGGAAAAACGTTTTCGCCATATACCAGCCCGTAATAGGCATCGTCAATAATGACAACGATTTTCTTTCCTGATCTTGCAAGCTTGCCAAGTTCTTCAACGATTATTTCAACTTCATCTGTCAAAGGTGTATAACCGGAAGGGTTATTGGGAAAATTCATCAATACGATAACCTTTTCCTGTTTCAAGGAAGTCAGTTTTGCAGCAAAGGCGCCGGTATCAAATCCGCCTCCCTTAAACAGGTTGAAGGTTTCAAGGTTGGCGCCATATCCATTATCAAAGAGTAAATCGTAGTTTTCCCAGTATAGATCAGAAAGGATGATCGTATCCCCCTCATCAATGAACATATAACCAGCCATACTGAGTCCATGGGTTAATCCATTGGTAGCAATCGGCCTGCTGATAACCATATCTTTCAGTGAGGGATTCTTTTTATATATAAACTCCTTCCATTTATCTCGAATTTCCGGTTTGCCATAACTCGGCGCATAAGGGAAAATATTCTGTATGGGTATCTTTATGAAATCTTCAAACTCCTCGAGGTGCATCGAAGAGCCGTCATCTTCGCGGGCTTCACCAATTGTTGCATTAATGCTTTTACCGCGTGCCTGTGCTGCCTGAGATAAAACACCCAGTTTCGGAAAGAAAATATTTTTCCCCCTGGTTGACAGCATTTGTACTACACCAGGATTGATTTTTTCAATGGTTTGGTTAAGAGATTGGGCTTGAATATCCATAATTTAAAAAATTTTTGTGTGGTAAATCTATTAAATACGAAATTAGAAAAAATCGAGGTCTTATTTGATTCCTGGATCATTTAATGATCAAATTTTCACCAAAATTATTTTAATTTTAATTTCTGTAGACAAAAAAGGAACGACGCACAGTAATTGACCTGATAAATATTCCATACCAAAAAAATATTGCGGGAATCGTTCCAAACTCGGTTCAACGTCTGGGCACGGATTATTATAACGTTAATTTTAATACAACCCATTTCATTGGTGTGAAAATTTTTTTAGCCTATTTATTTTTTAGTTAATATTGCGGTGATTTTTAAGGAATTGTAACAGAAGGCTCATAAAGCATAATTCATTTTTTATCAAACGAAAAAAGTTGTATCATTTAAAAAAATAAGTAATGGCAAAAATAAAGCGTATTATCATAGGGCAGTCTGGGGGACCCACTCCGGTAATTGATTGGGAAGTTGCAGGGATGTTGGCAGCTGCCAGAAAATTTGGCTATGAAGTTTACGGCGCTATCAATGGTCTTGAGGGAATATTGCATGCTGATGTACCCGGAAATATAGTAAATCTGACAAATACTGATCCTACCCAATTCATTTTCAACGGTCCTGGTGCCGGTCTTAAGACTACCCGAATCAAACCTGTGAAGGAACAATATCAGAAAATCGCTCAAAATTTGAAAAAACTTGGTATAGATGGGATCATCTATATTGGAGGAAATGATTCTGCGGATCAGTTGAAAGGATTGACCGATGAGTCTGATATTAAAGCCATTCATGCAATTAAAACAGTAGATAATGACTTACCGGCTACCCACCATTGTCCCGGATTTGGATCCGCTGCACTGTATAATGCTACAGCCTTAAAAAATGTGCATAATGATTTTTCATCTTATCGTGTGAAGGGAAAATTTAAGGATGGCAAAATCGGGGTATTGAATGCCCCTGTTGTAGTTTATCAGGTGATGGGTAGAAAAGCCGGTTGGCTTGCACAGGCTACTGCCTTTGCACGTGTGGACCCAATGGGACAAATGGACCCCGAAAGAGCACCTCACATAATCCTTTCGAAGGAAGTATTATTCGAAAAAGATAAATATCTAAGTGAGCTGAGTGATACGATCACAAAGTATGGTGAGGCTGTTGTTGTGGTTCAGGAAGATTTAACAGAAGCGAAATCCAAAAAATCAATTGCAGAAGTGTTTGGGGAACCAGATCTTGATCCACATGGCAACATCCAGCATGGGCGGGCCACGAGTTTTGCACCCGGCGTATTCCTTGCCCAGTTGGCCGTAAAGGAATTGAAAGTAGAGGCTGTTGCACAGGTAAAAGAAGCCGTGCTTGTGCCACAACATATACAGAGAAGCCATAGTACATCCCTGCCGGATGCATCTGAAGCTTACATGGTTGGCTATAGAAGTGTAGAAGCGATGGCCAGTGGTGTCACAAAAACCTCGGTGATCATCAAGAAAGGGACAAACGGGAAATTTGCAGCCGGTCTAACAGATCTGAACAATATCGCCAGGAAAGAAAGATCCGTCGAGTTTCATTACATTAATGATATGAACGGTCCGACCCAGGAATTTATTGATGAGTTCCTGCCATGCATTGGAGGGCCCACTGCTTTACCACAGTACTCAAAAATGGTATTCAGCCCGGTGAATTTTAAAGGGTAACAAAGCTGAAAGTTGAAAGTTCAAAGCTAAAAGTATTTCTTTGAACTTTGAGATTTGAGCTTTCAGCTACTAAGATTCCAGTTTTAACTCTCTGATGATACGATCGATCTTAGAATCCAGTGCTGTATGTGACTTATCAAAATTGGATTTCGATTGTAGTGTCCCCTTTACTCCGAAATAAAATTTGATCTTTGGCTCTGTTCCAGAAGGTCTTGCTGATATTTTTGTTCCATCGGACGTCAGGAATTGGAGAACATTTGATTCAGGGAAGGAAATGTTTTGTTCCTTGCCTGTTTCCATATTTTTTTCTACAGATGACTGATAATCTATAAGCCTTGATAAAGGTGATCCGGCAATATCCTTTGGAGGATTATTTCGGAGATCAACCATCATTTTCTGAATTTCATCAGCTCCTGATTTCCCTTTTTTAGTGATAGATATCATCCTTTCTTTATAAAATCCAAATTGCTGATACAATTCAATTAACATATCCATCAAAGTCATCCCATGATCCTTTGTATAGGCCGTCATTTCAGCGATAATAGCACAGGAGGCGATGGCATCCTTATCCCTGACAAAATCATTTATTAAATACCCATAACTTTCTTCACCACCTCCAATAAATTTCTTTTTACCTTCAAACTGACGAATGAGGGCGGCTATAAATTTAAAACCTGTAAGTGTATTATAACATTCAACACCATAATATTCGGCTATCTCCTGTATTAAATCTGTAGTCACAATGGTTTTAACAATAAATTGTTTACCATCAAGCTTATTTTTTTCTTTCCATAACCGTAGCAAGTAATATATAATCAGCGCACCTGTCTGGTTCCCGTTTAGTAACTGCCATTCATTATGATGATTTTTGACAGCAATACCTACACGATCAGCATCCGGATCGGTAGCCATGACTATATCCGCATCCATTTTTCTGGCTTTCTCGAGTGCCAGGTTCATAGCTTCAGATTCTTCTGGATTAGGATAGACAACTGTTGGAAAATTTCCATCAGGAACAGCCTGCTCTTCAACAATATTAACATTGTTGAAACCAATTCTTTTTAATACTTCTGGTACAAGTGTTATACCTGTTCCATGAATGGACGAAAATACGATTTTAAGATCACTTTGATTTCTGATAGATTCGGGAGATAATACATTTTTCCGGAGCTCACTTATATATGCTTCATCCAATTCTTCACCGATCATATCAATAAGGGAATCATTCTTATTAAAATTGATCTGGCTGAAATCCCTGATATTGTTAACTTCATTTATGACATTAACGTCATGGGGAGAGATCATTTGAGCACCGTCATTCCAGTAAGCCTTATATCCGTTATATTCTTTGGGATTATGAGATGCCGTAATCACGACACCACTTTTACATCCCAGGTGTCTAATGGCGTAAGATAATTCAGGTGTAGGCCTGAGCTCCTTAAAAAAATAAACTTTAATTCCATTTGCAGAAAAGACTGTTGCAGTTGTTTCGGCAAAAAAATCACTTTTATTCCGGGAATCATGTGCAATGGCCACACTGATCTCTTCATCCGGATAGGTTTTTTTCAGGTAGTTACATAATCCCTGAGTTGCTGCTCCAACGGTATATTTATTCATTCGGTTGGAACCTGTCCCGATAATGCCACGTAGGCCTCCAGTTCCAAATTCGAGATCTTTGTAAAATGCCTCCACTAATTCTCCATCGCCTTTCGCCATCATCCTCTCAATATCCTGTTTTGTTTCATCGTCGATATCGCTGTTTAACCATTTTGTGGCTTTTTCTAGAATAGCTTGATCCATTGTTTATACTGCTTTAAATCCTTGGAGTAATTGTTTATTTAATTTCATTCTAATTGATCATAGGAAATTAAAATTATTTAAAAATATTATGGTCTGCATGAAAAAAAAAATATTTCTTTGGTTGTCGATCGTTTAATTTTAAATTTACTATACGTTCAACAATTATATTATGGATGCCAAAAAATTAAATGAAGATCTTGTTTCGCTTGTGCTTAAAAAGAACGAGTTAAGCCGACTCGATTATAATGATCCAGCATATGATTCTGTAGAGGAGGAGCTTCATAATATGGAGGATCTATTTTTGGAAGTGTATGGAAAATACCTTGAGGATATCCTGAAATCAGTTCATGAAGAATTCTGCCCGGATAATGAGGTATTATTACCCATCGCCTACCTGGCGAATAAATACAAAGTAGAGCAGAAGGATAATGGCGAAACAACTTTTTATGTAGGTCTGGATGAAGGTGTAATCGTTGATGTAGATAATTATTCAGATAAACTCACAAGGTTAGTTCTCATCCCCAATCCGACACGAATATTATTACAAATACATAATTCACATCATGAAGAAGTCTGGAAATTAGATCAACATTAAAGGTATCCAAGTTTTTCTCTTACTTTATGAAGAACCTTTTTTCCTATCTCCCTGGCTTTTTGTTCTCCTTCTCTCAATTTGTTTTCTACGATATCAAGATGATTAATATAATGATCAAACAGTCTTCTTTCCTCACCAAATTTTTGAAGAATCAGTTCGAGCAATTCCTGTTTGGCATGTCCATATCCATAATTACCGGCAAGGTATTTCTTACGCATTTCATCAGTGTGATTGCTGGTAGCTAATATTTTGTATAAAGTAAACACAGTACAGGTTTCCGGATTCTTAGGATCTTCCAAAGGCGTGCTGTCCGTGATGATCGACATGATCTGCTTTCGCAGTTTTTTCTCGGGAAGGAAAATATCGATAATATTATCATATGATTTACTCATCTTTTGCCCATCCAGTCCAGGAATAATCATCACCTCTTCATTAATAATAGCCTCGGGTATAACGAATGTTTCACCATATCTATGGTTAAATGCAAGGGCAATATCACGTGTCATCTCCAGATGCTGTTTCTGATCTTTTCCTACTGGTACGAAATTCGCATCATACATGATGATATCAGAAGCCATCAAAACAGGATAAGTAAAGATTCCACCATTTACATCTGATAAACGGTCCGATTTTTCCTTGAAGGAATGTGCGTTGGCCAGCATCGGAAAGGGTGTGAAACAACTCAAATGCCAGGTCAGTTCGCAGACCTCAGGTACTCCGGATTGTCTGTACAATAAGTTCTTTTTGGTGTCAAATCCACAGGCTAGCCAGGCTGCTGCCACGGCATAGGTGTTATTTCGCCTTTCTTCGGGATCCTTTACTGTCGTGAGTGAATGAAGATCAGCGATAAAAAAAAAGGATTCGTTTTTAGGATCTTTGGATAATTCTATGGCAGGCTTTATTGCTCCCAGAATATTTCCTAAGTGTGGTCTTCCTGAACTCTGTATTCCTGTTAAAATTCTTGACATCTGGAATAGTTTTTGTATGCAAAATAAATAAAAATACAACTGTATGTTATGAAATTATGCTGCAAGTTTTCGTAAAACAATATTGTGAGCTAAATTTGCGTTAATTGAGATAATCTGAACATAAATATTTCGAGTCATGAAAACTAAATTATTATTTATCTTCTTACTTACATTCTGCGTTCATCTCCTTTCAGCTCAGAATGGTGGTCCGTCCGCCAAGTTCGAAAAGGAAACTCATGATTTCGGAAAAATTCAGGAAGCCGATGGAGCCGTTAGCTATACATTTAAATTTATCAATAATGGAAATGCCCCATTGGTCATACAAAATGTTCGTCCATCCTGTGGTTGTACTACTCCCGACTGGACAAAAGAGCCGGTGATGCCTGGAAAAACTGGTTTTATCAAAGCCGTGTTTAATCCAAGAAATAGACCTGGTGCTTTTAATAAGTCACTGACTGTAACAACAAATGCAGAACCTGCTGTCAGTAGATTATTTATCAAAGGCATCGTAGAGCCCAAGCCCCGCACCATTGCTGATGATTATCCTACTGTGATGGGTGGCATCAGGGTAAAATACCGATCGTTCAATTTTGCTAAAATTACAACGGAAAAACCGCTCACAAAATCTTTTGATGTTTACAACGATTCTGATAAAACCATTACTTTCCTTGATGAAATTAAAACTCCGGAATATATCAAAGTGAATGTAAATCCTAAAAGCATTGCACCTAAAAGCCTTGGCAAGATCGAAGTAACTTATGATCCAAGTATAGAAAAAAAATTAGGATTTGTATCCAACCTGGTAGTGTTAAAAACCGATGAGTCAGAAAATAATATCAAAGATTTCAGAGTCGTAGCCTCCGTGGAAGAATATTTCCCTCCCATGAATGCGGAACAACTGGCCAAAGCACCTAAATTATCATTTGAAAAAACAGTTCATGATTTTGGAAGTATTAAACAGGGTGACCAGGTTTCAACCGAGTTCACCTTTACCAACGCAGGTAAAAGCGACTTGAATATCAGAGAAACGAAAGCCAGCTGCGGCTGCACAATTTCGAACCTTGAAAAAAGCACTCTTAAACCGGGAGAGACCAGTTCGATTAAAATAACCTTTAATTCAAGGGGCAGAAGGGGAATTCAACAAAAATCAATTTCAGTATTTTCAAATGATCCCGCTAACCCTACCCAGAGAATTACGATCAAGGCAAAAGTGAATGTGGATGATGAAAGTTAATAAGTTGAAAGTGTTAAGCTGAAAGCTCAAAGCTCGTATCTTAGAAAGATGTAATAAAATTATTGTATATATATCCTGAGCATTCACCAATAAAAAAAAATATACGAACAAATAATACTTACCTCCCGCTTCTAAGCTCAAACATCGAGCTTAGAGAAATAAAGTTGCTTTTAGCCTTGAGCTTTAAGCTTTACTACCTATCCAGCCATTTTTTAAAATCCTTCACTTTCTCTCGTGCCACGACCATTTCCGGATCATCTATGCTTTTCAATTTTAATCGTAGCCGGCTATTAGAATAAGTGATAATATCCATGATGGAATTTATATGGATGATATATTTCCGGTTAATTCTAAAAAAAAGTTTGGGTTCTAAGAAATTCTCTACCTGATCAAGGGAATAGTCGACCAGGTATTTTCTGTTATCCTGGCTCACTAAGAAAGTAGCTTTTACTTCACTTTTAAAAAAATCGATTATGTCAACAGGGATTGTTTTCAAATGTTCGCCATATTTTACCACAAACCTTTCTTTATACTTCTCACCCTTGATCATATCCAGTGTTTTCTTTAATATTTCCGGATCAATATTTACCGGGGATGTTTGCCCTGCTAATTTTTTATATTTTAGAAAAGCTCTTTGTAGTTTTTCTTTTTCGATGGGTTTCAGTAAATAATCGATACTATTTACTTCAAAAGCTTTTAAGGCATATTGATCGTATGCTGTTGTAAAAACCACAGGGCATAAAACTTCAACCAATTCAAATACTTCGAAACTGATTCCATCTGCTAAACGGATATCAAAAAATGCGAGGTCAGGATGATTATTTTCCTGAAACCATTTTACCGTATTTTTTACAGTATCAGTTACGCCGACGATTTTTATATCACCCCCGATCTCATCAAATAAAGTATTCAGTCTTCTTACAGCTGCTTTTTCATCTTCTACAATCAATACCCTCATATTTTTTCCATTTGGAGTATGGGTAAAATAACACGAAATTTTTTCTCATCCTTTTCAACCTTTAAGGTCTTATCGGTTAAGATTTCGTATCTGGATTTTATATTTTCTAATCCCATCCCTTCAGGCTGGTCGTCATTCGGCATTTTGGTGGTTAAATTATTTTCTACTATGATATTTTGATCATTTACGAAAATATCCAAATAAAGTGGCGTGTCATCCGCAATTATATTGTGTTTGATGGCGTTTTCCACCAATAATTGAAGCGCCATGGGCGGAATATATCCACTACAAGAATTTTCCTGAATGTTTATGATTAAATTTTTTTCGTACCTGGTTTGAAGTAAAAAAATGAAAGACTTGACAAATTTTAACTCTTCTTCCAGGGTAATAACCTCTTTATCTTTTGAATCTAACACATACCGGTATACATCTGAAAATTTATTGATAAAACTGACAGCTTTTTCTTTGTCATCATAGATCAACGTTGTTAAAGCATTTAAGGTATTAAATAAAAAATGTGGATTCACCTGGTTTTTCAGTACTTCATATTTTGAAGTGATACTTTCCCTTTTCAGTTTTTCAATATTAATTGCCGCCTGTCTCCAGGATTTAAAAAAAGATATACTGTATAAAATCAGCATGATAAGAATGGTAATTCCTGATGCAATAAGTGTAGACTCAAATATATCATCTGAGATATCCCTTAAAATCAGTTTCCCTCCCAAAACTAAAACTAAAACTATATTGATCAGGGTAGCTGCCAGTAAGACGTATAGTAACGCAGCACCCAGACCAATTAAAAATCGTTTCCCAGGAGTTTTTAACCATGATATATGTTGATCAAGTCGTATAGCGATCAATTCATTTCCTTTCCACATAATAACCCACATGGTTGCATTAAAACCCGCTATCATCATTACCTGGTTAAAAGGAAATCCGCTCAGAAAATTTAATGTGCCTATGACCAATCCCGCACCCAGGAATATATATATTCCTTCTTTGATATGATCTATTGCTGACTTAACCGCTGACACAGGTCTTTTTTTAGTGAAATTATAAAATATTCTTCAATGATTTCTGATATTTTTCATTTTCCGGATCAAGCGAAACTGCCTTTTCATAAGCTTCCCGGGCATCTTTATTCTTTCCTTGTTGCTGATAGATATCACCCAGATACCACCAGGCTTCATCTTTTGAATCCTGAAATTTTTCGTCGGCCTGATCTATGAATTTGATCAATGATAGTTCACCTTGGTCATAAAACCTGTTACTTTCTGAACTTAATCGTCCAATATGAAAAAAAGCGGGGTAATAACTGTCATTATTTTCTATGATTTTTTCAAAAGAAGAAAGTGCTTCATCATATTCCTCAAATGAAGTAAGTACAATACCTTGTTGCAGCAAGGCATTCGGATGATCCGGATCTATTTTAAATATTTCCTCAAATTGGCTTTTAGCTTTTTCACGGCTTCCCCCTGCAAAAGATGGTGCGTTGGCATAATACCCTGCCAGCCAGATCCGTGCGTCAATATGCCTGGGATCCAGTGACACTGCAGTCTCCAGTGACCTTTGTGCTTTAGGAGCATAAATTGCCTGTTTCATAAAATCGACCTGAGAAAGTAAATGAACATAATTAATTCCATTCCAGGCATGATATTCGGCACTTGATGGTTCAATATCAACTGCCTTTTCAAAGTAATCGGAGGCCTTATCCAGTTCCTGATTGGTATTTGATATTCTACCCAAATAATAATATGCCTCAGCATTTTCAGGATTCTTTTCCAGGATTTTTTGAAAATACCTTTCCGATCCGTAATAATTTTTTTCTTCAAACATACTGATGCCGGGATTATTTACTTCCTGAGCCTGTACAAAATAACCCTGGAAGGCAAGATAAAACAAAATAAATCCCTGTCGAAACATGTTGATTGTGCGTTTGTTAACCATTATCGTTTTCATATTTAGTAAGTTTAAGTTAAAGATTTCGTAATTGATTGGCATTCCGATCCTTTGTGAGTGTAAGAAACAAACCCAGAAATACAAACCGTTTAGCTGGTTGCCGGATAGCTATGTTATTAAAATATCCATCTTCATCAGGAACGGAGCTATATTGATAACCAAAGATATTATCCCGTCCAAGCACATTGGTAATTGAAAAATGTATGATAAAATTTGTTTTGATTAAATAACTCAAATTAATGCTCAAATCATGATAAGCTGGTGTTCTTTCTGCATTGAACTGATCGGAATTAGGGTTGTGATAAGGACGACCACTGCCCCAGGTGTAAGTTAATCCCAATTGAGATCTAAATAGCTGGATAAAATGTTTGTATACAAATGAAAAATTATGGCTGGAAGCAAAATAAGGAGTGCTTTTTTCAGGGAAATCCTTATATAGCCGTCTGGTATCCAGAAAAGAATAGGATAACCAGTAATCGACATTTTTTATCAATTGACTGTCACGCCAGAAAATATCAATGCCCTGTGCGTATCCATAACCTTCGTTGGAAAAATTGGAATGATCATATTGATATAACTCCTCATATTTTACGAGATTATGGTAATTTTTGTGATATAATTCTATTCTGAAAGTCCGCAGGTCTTTTATCCATTGATAGTTGATAATATAATGAACCGCCTTTTCATCTATCAGATCCTTATTGATGATCCTATACTCAGGTGCAGGTCGTTGACTATAAATCCCTGAGGCTAGGGATACCTGACTGAATTCACCGGTTTTGTAAGCAAGTGAAATCCTGGGTGATATGGAAAATTTTCGAGCTAGACCTGCATATTCAGAACGTATTCCAATACGGCCTACAAGCTTTTCAGTTACGTAAATATCTGATTCTAAGAAAAAGGCAGGTAACCATTCATTAAAAGATCCATTGAAATTCATGTATTCCGTAAACTGATTCAAATTCTTCTTATAATTAATAAAATACTGGTCGGTACCGAATTTAAGACCCGCCTTGTTTCCCAGATTCTGATAGGCATACACTTTCGCATGTATGGTATTCTGTTTTGTATTGTCTTCAACAATTTCAAGATTAGAATTATTATCACTAATAGTCCCACTTATTCCTGTGTAGATCATTAAATTATCCGATATAAACTTTTCGTAATTAATATTTAAGTGATGGTACCTGTTTTTCAATCTTACCTGCAAAAATTTGTAAACATCGATCCATGAAGGCTGGTCTAAAATCATGGATGAAAAATCGTTGGAATAAAATATTTTGAGTGATCCTGTTTCTTTAAATTGTTTTCTGAACATGAAGGTATTCTGCCAGGATCTTGGTGCTTTACTCCAGGCTGTTTGTTGGGGAACTAGAAAAAAATAAGGTGTTAAATCGAAATAGCCTGATTCTAAAAATAATGAACTATTCTCCCATTTTTTTGTATGTGCTATAGAACCTCCAACCGTCATCAACGACAGATCTGTTTGCGTTTGAGGGGGTGCATTTTCGGTTTTTAATATCAGGGTGCCTGATAGCGCCTGTCCATATTCTGCAGAGTAACCTCCAGTGCTGAAACTGGTCCCTGAAAACAGGAAAGGAGAAAAACGCATCCTGGAAGGTATGTTTACAGGGTTTATGGAATAGGCCTGGTCAACTAACATACCATCAATGAAATTTTTCGTTTCTTCACTATCCCCTCCTCTAATAAACAATCTTCCTTCTTCTCCTACAGTTTGTGTACCGGGCAAAGTATTCATGACACCAGGTATGTCGGCAGTGGCGCCGGCAGTCGTAACGATATCAAGCGGTCTTAGAGCTACTGATTTTTTTTCATCACTGGCTTCAAACACCCCAGCCGATATTACGAGATCATCCAATCTCTTTGTTTCTTCTTTCATCAGGATCTCAAAATTTTCATGTTCCTGATCGATATTGATCTTTTGCTGCCAGGAGTGATAACCTATTACGCTCACTACCAATTCCTGAATGCCTGTATGTTGTGTACTAAAATCAAAATGACCATTTTCATCAGTTGAAGTTCCATCATATGTGTTCAGGAGGTAGACATTTGCTCCGATCAAGGGTAGGCCTTTGTTATCTTTCACCACCCCATGGATTTTTTTCTGTCCATATAACAAAAAAGGAAGAAGCCAGAAAAGAAATAATAAGGTATGATATTTCATCCTGCTTTATATTTTCAGGATAAAATTCACTGGATCTTAAGATTTTTTAAAATTTAGATGACTGAACTGTCTGAATTCAGGGATGAGTTGTCATTTAAATTGAATGAAACAAGTTATTAAGGATATTGAACTGACATGTCTGTTGGTAGTACTAAAACTATTTCCAATTGACAGAATTAATCCTTGGATTCGAATAATGCTATTCGCATACTGAAAATTATAATTTATAAATTAATAAACATTATGGAACAAACATATCTCTCTATAGTTAAAATCTAAATTCTAAAATCTCGAATCATTTATCAAAATTTTCAGGTTTTACTTATTCTTTTTTTTGTAGAGTCTGTAATTTTCTTTGTAACTATTTTTATCCTTTTTCTTCCTCAGCCAATCCGGCATACTGAGGTTCAGGTTGTTGTTATAGAAGGCAGGACAGGGGATCGGTTTATGTTTTTCTTTCATTCTTTTGAACCTGCCGGTTTGAAACTGGTAGACTAATGAAAATTCATGGGCACCATTTGTATTTATACCCAGCTGTGAAATAGTAAAATCATAGCTGTAATTAAATTCAAAATTCCACATCGAAAATCCTATCAGAAATATGATAGCATCATGACTGATGTAACTATCATCCTGGGGGCCGGTAAATTTTTGAATTGGTATCCCTCTGTACCATATCCCCACATTAACAGGTTGATAATAATAATTAATCCCAAAATCCAGCTGGTTGTAATCATCCTGCATCTTATAAACAAAAGATGGTGCTATATGTGTTGGTCTTTCTGAAGCAAAAATACCCGTATTTAATGGTATTTTCATTCCGGCATGGGTGGTTAATTTCATAGGTAATCTGTACTCATCCTGGATAAATGAAGCATTAGGCCTGTTCAAATGTGAAACAGATGCACCAAACCAGAACCTGTCATTATAAATCAGCCCTCCAAAATCAAAATCAAAATATGTTACATTCCGAACACTATTGATGGCTGGATCAAGGGATGGAGTACCTGAACTACCACCAAATTCTATCTGATCACCTGCCAGCATCTTACTTCTGTCAACATTTTGAATATGATATGCAAATCGTATTCCAGGACTGATCACCCATCTGCCAAGATAAATTTTATAAGCATATACCAATCCAATATTAGAATTACTTAATCCGACAGATCCTGCCTTATCGTTCATGGCTAATACGCCGAATCCACTATTAAATTTGGGTTGATTCATATCCCAACTAAAGGCATGTGTAATAAAAGCCTGGGGAAGGCTGGGCCATTGTATCCGGCTGTTCATTGTAATTCGATGACTGAAACCAGTACCCGCAAAACCTGGATTGAGGTAAAGAGGAGAGGCATAATACTGTGAAAATTGTGGATCCTGACCAAAAGATTCAAGTATTAAAAATATTCCAAAAAATAGTATAATGCCTCGTTTCATCATGAGTTTATATTTAACTTATTTCCATATCAAATTAATTCAATTCATTCCTACATTAAGGTAATCCATTAACGTAACAGAAATACATCACCCAGTCTTGTCACTCTCCTGCCATCGTTTAACTTCAGATCAAGCCTGTAAATGTATACATCTGACTTGGCAAGCCTTCCTTTATAATATCCATCCCATCCGATGTTTTTATCCCAGCTTTCAAACAGCAATTCTCCCCATCGATTAAATATCTGCATATGAAATTCTATAGCACCACGTTCTATAGGTAGAAATACATCATTAAAAGCTACGTCACCTGGTACACCACCATTTGGACCATCAGGACTCGGTGTAAATACATTAGGTGCAGCAAGATTACCACCTGGTTCGGCAGTTACTGCTTTGTAAACAATCACGGAATCCATGCATCCTTCATCATTAGCTACCCATAAGAATATATCATAAACACCAGGATTTGTATAATAATAAATCGGTTCTTCCTCAGTCGAAGTATCATCTATTCCTTCTTCATCGCCGAAATCCCAGAAATACTGTGTAGCTCCATAACTCAGATTAGCAGTGTATACCGGCTGATCAGGTACATACACAGTAGATGGCCTCACTCTAAATTGAGCTATCGGTGTTTCAAATACGGTAATGAACATCTCATATTCCTGTCGGACAACAATACCCAACTCGTTAGATGCTTCAAGACTAACACTATACACACCAGGTTCATAAAATGTGAAGCTCGGATTTTCAGCATTGGAGAATCCCACGCCATCTCCAAATTCCCAGTAATAAGTGGTTGGATCCGCATATTTGGATTTATTGATAAAGTCTACGGTTAAAGGACTACAACCTTCCCTTGGTGCAGCGTCAAAATCAACAATCGGAGTTATAGGCTCAATTGTTATGGTTTGTGAACTATTATCAGTACAAGGACCTATGCTTACTTCGAGAATGATCTGGTAAATACCATATGTACCATAATCATATTCCTGTAGATCCGGATCTGTTGAAGAATTACCATCACCAAACATCCATGTATAATCCCATGGACCTTCATTCGTCAGATCCTGAATAGTAACGATACTGTTGGGCAGGATCTGTCTTTCAGGCGATGCAATAAAATCTGCATTCAATTCAGGCCATACAACTACTTCCAAAGTATCTGACTCCTGGCAACCAAACCAGTTTTCTCCTGTATAAATCAGTTCATACGTTAGAACATCTGTTGTCTGATTTCTTAGCTGGTAGGTAACAAATGTTGTATGTTCTACTTCATTCATTTCATCAGTACCTTTTACACGATAAAACCAGGTATGATTTTGAACTCCGCCGGACCGGTTAATCGCATTAACATATAATGGACCACAACCCTCTGATACATCGGTTTCAAGATCCAATACAATATTGGGAGAAACCCTTATGGGATGTACCATGGATTCTTCACATCCTGTTATCGGATTGATGCCGGTTACCTTTACATTAAATGTTTTAGCCGACACTGTCGAACTGTTGACAAATGTATGTGAAATTGAACTTTCAAATCTCGTTGTATCATTCGCTTCACCATCACCCCACTCCCATACATAGATCACACCATCTAAAATGAGATTATTATTAAAAGTAACTGTATAATAATTACATCCATCATCCGGATCGTTTGTGGTTACATCCAGTTGTACTGATGGGTCAACTGTAACATCTCTCCATGTCATATCAGTACATCCTTGCGATGATTCCGCAATAAATACAACTTCATATACAATAGAAGATGAAGTCGTATTGTCAAAAATATAGGATGTATATAAATCTGAAGAAAATTTGATCAGATTCATATCACCCTGAATTCTATAATAGTAACCGGTAGCTGGCCCTTGTAAATTGCCAGTTGAAAAATTATCAAAATTCACACTCAAAGGTGCACAACCACTTAACTTATCCATATTAAATGAAGCTACCGGGGTTTCCTGAACAAGCACATCAGCCTGACCTGAAAATGTACCGCTGCAGGTAGAACCATTACCATCATAGATCGATACAATTTTATAGCTAGTATCAAACAAAGGACTTACATCAACCGTATAGGTATAATCGTTAATATCATTTACAGTAGTTATCGTTCCATTATTGATTTCGTACTCAAGTGAAAAGGGTGGCGCACCAGTAAAAGTAAATGTAAGGGATGTCGTATCTCCTTCACATATCTGAGCATTACCAGAAATTACAGCTGTTGGGGAAGGATTAATGGTAAACTCAACATCAATAGGTATTCCAACACATGCATTAAAATATGGTGTAATTGTATAAACGACAGGTTCAGGGACTAAAGAGGTGGAAAGAAGGACGTCGTTGATCTGCGCACCATTCACCAATCCTGAAACCGGGGAGCTATATCCTGAAATGAATGCAGAAGCGCTAACGAAATAATCAAAATGTACATTACCCGCAGGAGATATATTTGTAGTCAATGTGAAACTGGCTCTTTCTCCATTGCATATCGACTCATATGTAACAGTACTTATTACATCAGGGACAGGATTGATTGTCAATACAATATTTTCCATTTCTCCGGTGCATCCATTTACACTCACAGGAATTACTTCATAGGTAACTGTAAGCGGTGAATTGGCAGTATTTGTAAATCGATCATTGAGAATAGCATTAGCGGATTGACCGTCTCCGATACTTGCATTAGTTCCCACAGGAGTTAAACCAGGCTCTGCTATAATATTCATAATATTAAATGTAGCAGCTACTGCTGAACTTCCATTCGAAGTGAATGTAATTCCTGAAATATTTTCATTACATACCATTGCGTCAAGTGCTGGATCCATGACTGGTTCCGGATTGACAGTTAAAGTAATCAGTATCTGATCTCCTTCACATCCATCGGCACTTACCGGAAATACTTCATACATTACATCCAGTGGAGAAGCAGTTGAGTTGTAAAAAATATCATTAACTATTTCCGAAGAGGTTTTATTATCACCAGTAGTGCCATTTCCAACGTCTGGGATCAGGTTTGGATGAACATTTATACTCACGATATGGAAATGATCTGCAGAAACAGATACTCCATCCGTATCAAGTGTTATGCCGGAAGGTAAACCACTACAGACCACATTATCCAGGCCCTCAGCCATAACTGGTTTCGGATTTACAGTAATGGTTATACTTTCCGGCTCCCCAAGACATCCATCAGCGCTTACCGGTAAAACCTCATACACAACATCTAAGGGTAAATTCGTTTCATTCGTGAATCGATCCATTGTAAATACATTGGTCGACACTCCATCAGCGACTACTGCATTACCCGTATCAGGTATTAGATTCGGATCGACTGTGATATTTAAAATATTATAAAAATCTGCAGGCAATGAAGTCGGTACCGTTGTTAGTAAAAGTCCTGTTTCTTCATCACTGCATATCACCTTGTCCAATCCAGGTGATACAACTGGTTCCGGAAGCACTGTCAGAGTAATATCGATAAGATCCCCATCACAAGAATAAATCGATACAGGCCTGACACGATAAATTACATTAGCCGGTATAATAGAAGTATTGAAAAATATATCATTTTCTATGGCGTTTTCTGCCAAACCTGTTCCGGCAGAAGCATTTCCTGCGTCAGGTGAAAGCAACGGAGAAACAGTAATGGAAAAGATCGTATAGCTGTCAGCACCTACTGATATACCATCGGTATTAAAAATAATACCTGATGGTTCTCCTGAACATACTATAGCATTTAATCCCGGATCCATAACCGGTTGAGGATCTACCGTTACAGTTACTGGTGTCAGCTCACCACGACATCCAAAAGAAGTAATAGGTACAATATCATATATCACCTGATGAGGATCGGCTGATACATTTAAATACCTGTCATTTTGAATCATATTTGATAATCCTGTGCCGGTAGTTGGAAATCCTGACAATTCCGGATCCTGGGTATTCAGGGCAACCTCATACAGTAAAGCTGGTACAGAAGTACCCGTTGTAACCAGCGTGATGTTTGTCGGTTCTTCACTGCAGATTGTAACATCGAGGTTTGGATCCAGTATCGGTTCAGGGCGTACAGTCAGTGTAACCTGGTCCACATCACCCAGACAACCACCATCAGCCACATCACTAACCGGGACTATGTCATATATAACACGCTGATCAATCGAGGTCTTATTTTCGAATATATCATTTTGAATAGCCGTATTTAATAATCCTGTACCCTCAGTGGGTATTCCAATCAATCCTGCATCCTGTCCATTCAAAAAAATATTATATGTAGCCGCTGGAATTGAGCTGCCATTCGTATTCAATATAATATTGGAGGGTGTCTGACTACACACGGTGTTATTTAGATTTGGAGCCAATACTGGTTCTGGATTCACAAAAACCGTAACTTGTACCGGTAATGACGCACATCCGGTATTCACATCAGTAACAACAAGTTGATAAGTACTTGACAATTGACCCCCAGTTGTATTTGTAAATATCATCGTAGGATTAGCCAGGTTAGGATCATCCAGATATACGTTCGGTGTCCATGTATAAGTATACGTTCCGGAACCACCTGTTGCGGAAGGTGTCCCGCCCAGTATGGCGGGCATATCGCTACATACAGTCATATCCGTTCCGGGATCAGCTACAGGAATACCCACAGCATCTACATCTATAGAAACCCCGGTATTGGAGCATCCCATCGTCGTTTCCACAACAGCTAAAGTCCCTGACCATGGATTCGGGCCAAATTCCAGTACAGCTACATTACCCAGCTGGTTTAAAATTGGTTCATTCCCATCCAATGGCGTTATTGTCCAGATATATGAAGATGCCGGTGATCCGGAAAATCCGTCCACCCGGTAGAGTTCTGATCCGCTGCTGACACATACCTCTGGCGGCCCGTTGATCGGTGAGGTTATCGGTATTGGTTTCAGGATTATATTGATGCTCGTTGTGGCGGCTACTACTGGTCCTGCTCCATCCGGATCATCTGATGTTAATGTAATAGTTATCACTCCTGCTGCAGTATCTGCTACACTTGGTGTATATACCGTTGAAAAAGGAGAGCTATTGAATACATCCTGGCTGAAGGTTCCTGTTCCACTGGTTGTCCAGGTTGCTTCCGAAGCTGATCCACTGAATTCTCCATTCAGGTTGACAATTTCATCGGCACAGAACTGTGCTCCATCTGCAGGACTGGTGATAGAAACATCAGGATTTTCATTGATGGTGATGATTACATCCGCAAATACTGCCGGACAGATCCCTGCCGGATCAGTAGAAGTAAGTCTTAATGTAACCGATCCATCTGCATCCTGGGCGGGACTAGGATCAAAAACAGCATTTAAGTCAGATGAATTTGGTAAAAAGGATCCACCAGGTAAGCCAGCAACTACAGACCACGTACCTGAGGATGCACCTCCAGTGATAGCACCTCCTAATGGAGCAGTAGCCGTACCTTCTGCAATCACCTGATCTCCACCGGTAGTTACAACAACTGGTTCACGGTAGGTAATCTGAACGATATCTGCCGCCATACAAGGTCCATTATTCACCTGCCACTGAAATTCATAAACCCCATATACATTAACCAAAGTTAAAGCATCGTTATCATTAATCTCATCATTCATATTCCCAAAAAGTACAGTAGAGCCGGCCGGCTGACTCACAACAGACCAGGTTCCAATGCCAACAATAGGATTATTTGCTTCAAGTCTATGGTTCAAACCACATGCTTCTTCGTCCAGGCCAGCATCAGAGACAGGCTGCTCTCTGAAATATATGGATACCTCTCCATAATCTGAGCAACTACCATTGGTTTCGGTCCACCGGAAAACATAAGGTGTATCATTCCCATAAATATTGACAGTAACGGTTGGATTAGGATCGTTGGCATCAGGCAAAATAGATACAATTCCACCGCCAGCAGGTCCAGATTCCAGGGTCCAGGTTCTTGAGCTGGCATTAACATTGGGAGGTGCCAGATAACTATATGGAGTTGCGTTTAATGTATAGGTTAATGTGTTACAAATATCATCGTCTCCTCCCACCGTAGCTGAAGGTTGTTCATAAAACTGAACTGTAATTTCATCAAAATCACTACACATACCATTTGTTTCCGTCCAACGGAATGTATATGTCCCATAGACATCAACGATAATGTTTGCATCCGGCTGATCCTGTCCTGCACCCCATGAAGTTACATTACCCGGTCCGGATTCCTTAGTCCAGAGACCTGTCCCGACACTAGGTGTAGCATTGAATGTATAATTCAGATCGCATTGGTCAGGTCCTGCTGGTCCGCCTGCATCAGCAGCTGGTTGCTGATCAACAGTCACAATATATGGATTGGAAACAGGCCCATTACCACACCCGTTCCATGCGACTACTGTAATTGTGACTGTTCCACTGGTCGGAAAATCATATAGTATAGAACTCATCTGGTTGGTGGAGATTACAGGAGTACCATCGTCATATGTCCAGGTATATCCATTGGGATCATCAAGGGGATCCGGAGCAGAAATGCCATATGTGATGTTTGTTGCACCTTCACAAAGATTTGCAGTACCAATATCAATTACCGGTTGAGGCGGAACAGACAACGCTGACTGAATAAATATTTCATTTGAGTACACTGTACATTCACCCGATACATCCATTCGTCTGAAGTAGGTAGATACAGGTAATTGACTGGTAAATGAAAGATTCGGAGCTGTTACATCTACCGGTGCACCATAATTTATGTCTCCATTCGACAAATCAGACCAGGAAATATTATCCGGAGATTGCTGCCACTGGTACACATATGTTCCAGCCCCTTCCCCTCCTGAAGCCAAGGTTCCGGTAAGGTCATTCGGTGTATCCCCAAAACAAATCACCTGGTCTGGATTGATCACCCCGGGAAAAAGTTCAGGTGTAACATCAAGAAATACTTCATTGGATATTCCAAGACAAGGACCTGAAAATTCAAGTCGTCTGAAATAAATATCGGCAGTCACTGGACCCGGGTTGTAAGCAGCACCAGTAGCGCCTGAAATATCACTCCACGAGCTGGCATCAGGTGATGATTGCCATTGATAGGTATATACTCCGGTACCTCCGGTTGGAGCAGATCCTGAAATCACACCCGGATCATCATTATAACATAATGTATTGTCTGCGATGGATAGATCATTACTTGGCGTAAATTCAGGCACGACTGTTATGATCACATTTTCCGGATCTCCATAACATCCTGAAGCTGTACTGACTCCTGTGACTATATAGGTGGCGGTCTGATTAGATAAGGTTGTATTTACGTAAGTATCTGTTATTGGATCTGAGTTTCCGGGATCCGGTCTGGCAGGTCCCGGAACCATACCGCCTGTAGTTACCGGTGCATTGTTCCAGAAAAATGTTGCCCCACCGGTAAGGCTATTATCAAAGGTCAGGACAAGATTCGCAGGATCACCACTACATACAAACTGGGATAATCCGGGAGTGACGATAGGTTTTGGTTGTACCGTTACCACAATGGTGAACGGATCACCTGGACAGGAAGCCGGTGGAGGGCTCGTTGGGATTACTGTATATGTAATGTCAATTTCATTATTTGTTATGTTCGATGGATTATCCGTAATGTTACCTGTACCACTGGTGCCATTATCTCCTGTCCATGTAAAGGAAGATCCGGGAATATCGGTATATAATTGGGGATCGATATCTACAGCATCTTCCGAACATATGATATAGGTGCCAGCTGGAACATCTATGCCCACAGGTTTGGGATTCTTGGTAAGTGTTACTTCAATCCGGTTTTCAGAAGGACATTCACCTTCATAGGCTGCCCAGTAAGACACCGTCGTACCTGGTGCTATTGTATCCGGAGGTGTCAAAATTCCACTCTGACCGGGAGCGCTGGAATACAGCTGGTTTCCCACCGAAGGATCCAACGGATCGAAATCATCATACCAGACCACATAATTTCCTGCTCCCCATGGATTATCATTTACACGGATACTGGGAACAGCTTCCCCATCACAATATATTCCATTTACAGGTCCTGTAGGATCTTCGGATCCCACAATGAGAATCCTTGCTGTTCTCTGGATGGAATTGGTGTAGGAACCAGGTCCAGGGGCATATGGATTACAAATATTCCAGTTTTCCAGCGTGATTTCAAATACATCACCGATCTGTTCATAACCAGGATTGGGCATCGTGATACGCAGCGATTGCAACAGCATTTGTTCGGTAAAAGGATAAGTTCGAGGGATTAATATTGCCCCGGCTGGATCTTCATAACCTCCCAGTGTATTCGTTACAATTGCTGGCATAAAATCACCATTCTGGTCGGTCACTTTTACACCATTCACATATATATTTGGAATTTTTCTTCCCGGGTTAGTACCATAGGTAAATCGCACATAGCGTCGTCTCAGATTGGCATATGCCGTATCATCTACAATCGGTGGATTATTTAATGCAGCGATACGGCAATTATAATTCGTGGCATCATTAAATAAGGTATCCATTGGTGTATTGATACAATGATCAATTTGAATTGGATCCAGTTGTACCGAACCCGTATTTTCTTCATCTGTTTCCCAGGCTGGAAAGGGAATCGACTCTTCAGACACCACGTCATCGTTCATACCCTTTGCACATATAAAATCAACCGGATCATCCAGGTCACCATCTCCGTTGGTATCATATCCAGGGGTCATGGTAACAAAATATCCGCATGGATCTTCCTTTGGATAAGTATGTTGCTCCTGTGCTCTGAATTCAAAACCGGTAAATGGGTCGACAAGCGTAAAGGAAATAGGCACATAATCATAATTCCCTGCAGCGTCATTCCAGTCAAAACGAACAAGTAATTTGCTCTGATCGAAGTTCTGACTGTTAGCCATCGCCAGCTTCATAAGACCCTGGTATTGCTGGATCTTATCAATGGGTGTACAAACACCACTAATAAATAAATTAAACTGCCCCGAATTGGTGAAATCGGTGCATTGGAAATTTCTGTTATTATATATTGTGGTAGGTGGGGTTGATTGTAAGGCTCCTGCAGTTGTCAAAACAGTCCCGGGTGGCGCGGAATAACTGAACACCACGGTTTGGCCTGGTAATATCGTTTCATTCAGATTTACAGACCAGGATTGAATGCCTAACTGCGTTGGAGCAGCATCCTGAAAGGTTGCCGGTACTCCATCGATCGTTACAGAAAAACCAGCATAGTCAGGAGCCGAGGTGATTTCATCCGAGACACGAAATGCAATGAGGCTTTGATCATCCAGCTCGTAATTAATCACAGTAATTGTCTGGGCCGATGATCTGTAAATCGGAAAGATCGCCAATATGCACAAAACACATATTGTTACTTTTGTCAGAAAAGTAGACGTAAATGAAAAAATGTGTCTCAAAATAGTTATGATTTCTTAACGTTAATGAGCCTGAAAAAAGCAAAGTAACCGTCATTTTTTCCTTGAAAATCGCATCTCATGTAATAAA